>Ga0208019_1000060_pt1 | contig 51413 bp, 45 predicted proteins | sample CB_VirMetaG_5_FD_184540 | JGI IMG/M metagenome (GOLD analysis project Ga0208019, IMG submission 184540) | Freshwater to marine saline gradient viral communities from Chesapeake Bay - CB_1508_1D Viral MetaG (SPAdes) (version 4) | ecosystem: Environmental > Aquatic > Marine > Coastal | place: USA... | reverse complement strand
ATGGAAGATAACCTGAACCCTGAGAAACACGCAAACGAATGCGAACCTGACTTTTTCAATTCGATGGCTGAAGTGTTTGAAGAGGCTGAATCGGATTATGGTGTTGAGTACGTTTACTATTTTGACCAGTATTGGTACGTTTGGGATATTAGAGCCGATAGAGTTTCGGTTCTAGAAACTTATGATTTTAAGGTGAATTAAATGTTAAAAAAATATGATGTAGTGATATACAAGAATTCCGAAGGTTCTGGAGCTAGAATTCAAGAATCTGAAAATGGTCAATTCTTCAAGGCTGAAGATGTTCTGAAGTATCTTGAAGAATTTAATTCTGTTGATGAAGCATTAGAAAAACTTATGGCCTCATAAAAAACTTTAGTTGTACAATTCTACAGTATTTGCTATAATTCTTTTGTTGATTGAGATTAGTGGGGTTTTTATGGTTGATTACTATTTTCTTGCGAAGCACATAGCCGATGTGAAAACTGGCTCTGATGGTTCGGCTTTCCTTAAAGAACTTCTGAAGATTGAGAAAATGTCGGTGGAAGAATTAAAAGCATATTGTGGAGTTTAAAATGAAAACTTGGTTAATTTCTTACGGTGTCCGCTCAATGAAAATCATGGCGGAGGACAGAACTGAAGCGAAAAAGAAAGCGGTTGCTATCTACGGTTCGCAGAAGGTTTCCGTCGTTGATGTTACCGTTTACAAACCATTTGAGGCTCATTAATGAAATCTATACCACTCAAAAATTTTACTTATAACCCTAAATCCAAGACGCTGGTGATTGAATTGTCGGAGTTGAGAGCGGTTATAGGCGGTGACAAATTCCGTTGGCCTGAAGCGATTCCTGTGTTCTCCAAGTCTACTGGCGCAACCGTCGAGTTTGTTCCTGACGTTGAAGCGGCTAAATCTGCTGAGTACTGGGATGGAGAAATGTACAAATATATTCCTTCAGATTCCTCCGCTACTGATGTTTGTGTTTGGGTTCTGAATGATTAAGGTTTTTAATATTCTATATTAATAAAAACAATTTTACAAATATGGTTATTTTGATATAATTATAATGTAATTGAGACTGATTGAGGAGATTAAAATGTCTAAGTTTGTTAATGTAGCGTACCCCGTGAGTAAAAGGTACGGGGTTGTTTCTGGTGGTGGTCCTAGCGAGTATGAAGCAATCGTTGAGCCTAAAAAGTCCATTACTGTAAAGCGGGTTGGTGCTTACCCAAGCGAGCCTATTTCGTTTAAGGTTGGCGATTGGGCTGAATATGATAGTTACAACCTGACCTATGTTGGTAAGATTGTTGCGATTAGTCCAAAGTCCGTGACTATTGACGTTAACGCCAAGTATTCTTGGGAAAAGCCTAAGATGAAGCGTTTGAACCTGTATGAATTCTCTTGGAGAAATTATGATTTTAATCTTGAGTCAATTGCGGCGAAGAATGCTGACACCATGATGTACATTTAGTGGGGTGATAAATATGTCTGAACGGTATGAAATTGTTACTGTGAATCATAGGTATAAAACTTTTTATGAAGTTATTGATACCTTTAACGACTATCTGATTGTGGCGGCTTTCGAAGATAAAAAAGAGGCGGAAGCCTATATTGAAGATATTGAAGATATTTTTGGAGATTTCGCATGATTAAAAAAATCGCTATTGCTGGTTTACTATTGTTTTCTAGTAGTGCTTTTTCTGGTTCTTATTTTGGTATTTCTATTTCAGGTGAAAATGGTTATTTAAGTTATAGTAACCATTCGCATAGTCATATACATTATACGCATTCAAGTTGTCACCATGGACATAGCCATGATCATGGACATAAGCATTACTATTCTAATGGTTATGTTGAACATATTTCAGATCATGGTGGTCGACATAAAAGAGAACATATTGGAAAATATGGAAGTCACCATCACCATTAATATGATAAATATATTGAAATAATAATCAATATAGGTGATTAATGATAACTTTCAAACAGTTTAATGAGGGTGGTGCGTTTGGGCATTTATCTAATGTATATGATGTAAATTTAACATTTTCACAAATGAATCAATTTATTTCCGATGCTCTTAGTGGTAAGTTAGAATATGTTGAAGAAAAAACCGATGCTGTAAATTTAATGGTATCCTATCGCAAAGATAAGGGTATTATTGCCGCTCGTAATAAATCTCATCTGAAAAATTTTGGTGAAAATGCATTATCACCAGCAGATATTAGAATAAAATTCAAAGGTAGAGAACTTGAACATGCCTACGGAAAGGCAATGGATGATTTTCAAGATGCTATACATTCATTATCCGATAAACAATCTGAAAAGATTTTTGCTAATGGATCGAAATGGATGTCCATAGAAGTAATGGGTAATGGTGCTGAGAATATTATAGAATATGGTGTTCGTGAATTAAGATTACATGGAACAATAGAACATAATGAGGCTGGAGAGCAAATAGGTCCTATAGACAAGGAAGCCGCTAGAGTTTTCGATGGTATGCTACGTCAACGCGGTACTCACCAACAATCAGAATTTACTATTAAAAAACTAAATAGAGTTAAGTTACCAAAGGTTGAAGATTTTAAAAGTTTGGAATCTAAATATAAAAAAGAACTTTCTTCAATAATGAAGAACTATTCTCTGAAAGGTTCTGATAATATTGAAACACTTAAAATTAAAGCATGGGAAAAAGAATTAAAAAAAGCAAATATTACTAATAAAGAATTACATGATTTGCTGATTAATAGATGGGCAAAATATAATAAGCAACCATCAATTAGTAATATTAAAAAATCATTTCCAGAATATTCAAAGTTTATAGATTCCACTGAAAAAAATATGCCATCTATAAACAAACAAATAATGTTACCAATTGAAAAATTGTTTCTATCTTTAGGTGCTGATAGACTTAAAACAATGTCGGAATTTATGTCAATTAATCCAGATAAAACTGTTGATTCATTAAGAAATAAAATAGAAACCGCTATTGATAAAATAAAAACATCCGGTAATGTTGAATTATTAAATAAATTAGAAATTGAAATGGATAGATTAAATGCTTCTGGTAAATTATTACCTACAGAAGGAATAACTTTCTTTTGGAATGGACATTTTCTTAAATTAACCGGATCATTTGCACCAGCTAATCAGATAATAGGAATGTTGTATAGACTATGAAATCATTTAGTAGTTTTCTAAAAGAAGAAAGACGTTATAATAATGCCGAAGAAGTAATTAATGCGATTAAAGATGCTTTGACGCAAGATGAAATTCTCAATCCAGATTTTAAGCGGATGAATGATGCTGCCAGAAGAGAATTTGGTAGAGAAGCAAAATTATTTAAAGATAAAGCATATAATATATTTAGTCCGATTAGTTCTGATTATAATGTATATCAAGATGATATACGTGAATTTATGTGGAGTGTGCCTTGGGATAGTTTTCAGGAACTTAATAAATTTTCTAAGGCCGTTGGTCAACTGAGAAATGTTAGGTCAAAGGCAACAAATGATGTTAAGAAAATGATTGATAAAGTATTAATGGATTCTAATTCTTTACTTGATAAGTGGATACCTGTACGAGACAATCTAAAAAATATTAAACCTAAGGTTGTTAAGGTTACACAGAAAAGAGCCGAAGCAAAAGTCAAGAAACAGGAAATTATATCCAAGAAAATGGTTTCATCCTCATCACTTGTTAGTGAACTTGAAGGACATAGAAAAGAATATCTAGATACTGTAAAAAAGAAAACTATATCTTTTATTGATCGTAAGATGAAACAACTTGAAGATAAAGATATGGATTTAAATAAATTGGTTCCAAAAAACGGTGATAGCCAACTTAAAGCGTTTTATAGAATTATTACAGTTAGTAAAAATACAGGCGGGTATCAAATAAATGGTCCTGATATTAGAGAGATTTCTGGTAAAGGTGTACGTAATTATATAGAAAATACAATTAAGTCAGCCGAAATGGACTATGATGCATTTATACAAAAACTAATTGAAAAAATAGGTAAACCAGTAGTAAATGCTAAAATGATAGGTAACATTTGGACTAATTGTATGTTAACTGTTGTATGTGAAGATGGTGAACAGCAGAAATGGCACACACAGGCAATTATTAATTTTTCTAAATATGGCAAAGCATTTAACCAATTTCCAACAAGGCGAAAAAAATGAAAAACTTTAAAGAACTAATAAACGAATTAAGCAAAGATACTTACGATAGATATAACGATAAGGCGTCAGATGATGTTGTGAAGCGTTATAAAAGCGGCGATATGGATAGTCGTAAAGTGCAGAACAGAGAAAAGGGCATAGCTCATTCTGCATTTAAAAGTTCAGAATCCGAAAGAAAAGACCCTACCGGTCAAAAGAGTCGCGCAATGCGTCACAAAAATCAACAGGATACTGCTAACAGAGGAGTTAAATCAAGAAGATGAAAAATTTTAAACAATTTATGTTAACTGAACAAATGGATTCTGAATCACCATGTCAGGAACTTTTAGATTCGGTTTTTAACTTGTATATGAAATTCCAGAACTATCATTGGAACGTGCAGGGTCAAAGTTTTGCTGAATACCATGAATTCTTTGGTGATCTGTATGAGTTTGCATATAATAATGTAGATAAGATTGCGGAGCAAATCAGAACATTGGGATACAAAGCAAATTTGTTTGATGTTGGTACTGAGTCAATTAATTCCGAATTAAATTCAATTGGAATGATGTTGGATATTGTACAAGATATGAAACGTACAAGAGAAATCGCAACAATGGCCGCAGAATACGCCGAATCAGAATTACAAAACAGAGGTTTGGTTAATTACATTGAAGGCTTTATTGATGAAATGTCAAAACATATTTGGATGGCCGAATCATATACTAAGTAAAAAAATATTATGCGTGGAGTGAATAAAAACTAAAATGAGGATACTCTATGTCAAAACAACTGTCTCCGGATGAAATAGCAAATTTTGAATATTATGCTGAAAAGCGGGCAAGAAAAAAAGAAAGAAAGAGAAAAACACAACATTCGGGGTTAGTAATACAGAATATAGAACCCATGACGGATACACAAGAGGAAGTATTTGAATCATATTTCACAGGAAACCAATTAGTATTACATGGTTGCGCTGGAACAGGAAAGACATTTTTATCATTATATCTTAGCATAAAAGATGTAATAGATAGAGTAGAAAATAAACAAAAAGTTATTATTGTTAGAAGTGTAGTACCCACTAGAGATATGGGTTTCTTACCGGGAAACATGACAGAAAAATCTAAAGTCTATGAGTTACCTTATAGAACAATATTTTCGGATATTTTTGGTCGTGGCGATGCATATGACATTTTAAAAAATAAAGAAGTGGTTGAATTTACAACCACTTCTTTTGTGCGTGGTGTAACTTGGGATGATTGTATTGTTGTCATTGACGAGGCGCAGAATTTATCATTTCAAGAACTAAATTCTATTATTACGCGCATTGGTGAGAATAGTAGAATTATATTATGTGGAGATACACACCAAGACGATTTAACTTCCGAGAGATTTAAGGAAGAATCCGGTTTGGCTAAGTTTATAAATATTTTGACAAATATGAAATCTTTTGATATTATCGATTTTAAAGTTGATGATATTGTTCGAAGTGGATTAGTGCGTGAATATATAAGAGTATGCTATAGTATGGGCTTATAAATAAAAAATAACAGGAAATAATATGGAAAAATCAGTAGAAGAATATTGGAAGTGGATGAAAGGTAATTTTCAATGAAAACTTTTAAACATTTTAATGAATCTATGGAAGACTATGCAAAAAAGGTCGGTGAATTAACTTCTTATGTTAAAACTGTTATAGAATATGCTGAAATTATAATCAACCCAAAATCCAAAGATTATGAAGTTCAGGCTGCAATTAAAGGCATAGAAAGAATTAAAGGAAAAGTTAAATGAAATCTTTTAAACAGTTCATTGATATATATGAAGCATTAGATTCGGAAAATTATAATAAAAAGGGTACCACCAAAGGATCATTATTTTTGGGTAGAATGCAACCCATTCATAATGGACACGATGCTATTATAAAAATGCTAAAAAATAAACCTTTTGTTATCGTTGTGAAAGGTGCTAAATCTTCACAGGATAAAGAAAGAAATCCATTTGATTTTAAATATCAAAAAGAATTGATTAAAAAATTAAATCCTAATGTTGATGTGCTTGAATTTTCATCTGGGTATATTCCAGATATGATTAATGAATTGCGTAAAAAAGGTGTTGAAATTGTAGAAGTTTTGGCTGGTAATGATAGAATTAAAGGTTATGAAAATCAAATAAAATCATTTAATAAACAAATGCCAGATGATAAGAAAATTGATGTTAAATTCAAGGAAACTCCTAGAATTACTTCCGCAACTACTGTACGAAATGCTATTAAACAAGATGATAAAAATACATTTGAAAAAAATGTACCCAAAAAACTTTGGTCTGAATATGATAAAATGAAAAAAATTATGGGAGTTAAATAATGGCTTGGAATAATGTTCCCGGAAGTAATGGATTATGGCAATATGATGATGCTCCACCAGAACCAACCGTTGGTACTAGAGAGCATGATTTATGGACTTTACAAACAAATGGTATAAGAACTTATACGGTTAGCGGAGCAGTTACAGGTATTTCTATTGTTGAATCCGGTACAGGATATTTGTCAGATGGAACAAACGTATTTGCATTATATGATCTTTCAGGTACAGGTTCAGGTTTAACTATTGATTATACTACAGATGGTAATCAGGTATTAACCGTTTCGATTAATAAAGCCGGATATAATTATGAAGTTGGTGATATATTAAAAGTTAATTCTGGAAATGGAGATTCAACAATACAAGTAGATTCAATTGATGTAAATACTAAAATGGAAATTTATACTAGAGTTAGAAGAGTTATTGATGGTACTCCTGAGGATTTAACTGGTTATGGAAATGAATTTTATCAACGTGGTGAATTAAATAAAACCTACTATGATAATTTAATTTAAAAAAACTTGACAAACAAGTGGAGTTAGTGTATAATGTTACCATTAGATGATGATATTGAGGATTTTGAAATGGTTAATTCTGAAGATTTTTCAATGAATTTAATTGAAAATTCCATAAATAGTAATTTAGATATTATTGAAACTATTGTTTCGTTTTGCGAAGAAAACGAACTTTCTATGGAAGATGTTATTCCACTATTAGATAAGAATATCATCGATAGAATAAAAGTTTGTGGTGTTGAAAATAGGTATATTATTGATAATAGTTTGAATAGAAATAAATTATTCTAGGAGTGAAAAATTAATACATTTGAGGCTTATAAGGATTTTCAAGCAATTAAATTGCACTTTAAATCCGATTATGATTATTTTAAATATAGAGGTAAAACAAGAGTAAATTGGAATTCTTTTGAGAAGTTTTCAGGAAAAAGAATACTACATAATATTCTAAAAGAACATGAGAAAGATTTTAAAGAATTTATTGCAACTGGTTTTGCTTATAATTATGATATATCTTGGGTTGGTGATTTTAGCAATCAATCTATAGATGAATGTTGGTTAAAGCATCAGAAAAATATGCAATCAATTACTAGAACATTCACAAATGAAGTTAGTGAATTGTTTGAAGATAATACACTAAAAGATATTTTTATCGGCGGTAGCGATTTACCACTTATAGAGAAAAAAAGAATTGATGGCTCAGTTTCACTGGAAACTTGTGTCATTTTAGATAATATTTTTGACTATATAAATACAAATAAATGTATTCATCCTTTATGGGATAGAGTATATGTGGTTAAAAAATATTCACCATTTTTGGATATTAATTTATCCAAATTCAAATCATTACTTAAAAATATGATTTGACATAAACCAAGCGAAATGCTACAATACTTAAAGAAAAAGGCGAAATGCTATTAAACAGGAGAAAATACTATGTCATTCAGCGCACTTAAAAAACGTAAAAACAATCTTGAATCCTTGAAAAATAAAATGCAATCAAATTCTGGTGGACAGCAATCATATGATGATGATCGTTATTGGACACTTGAGCGCGATAAAGCAGGTAATGGTTATGCTGTTATTCGCTTTCTTGATGTTTCGAAAGCAGACCAAGAAAAAGCAGGTGATTCTGAAGTCGCACCATGGGCACATTACTATACACACGCATTTAAAAATGAACAGGGTCGTTGGTTCTTTGATAACTGTCTAACATCAATTGGTAGTAATTGCCCTGTTTGTGAAGCAAATTCGGAATTGTGGAACTCAGGTGTTGATGCCAATAAAGAAGTTGCTCGTCAACGCAAACGTAAAGAACATTATGTTACTAACATTTATGTTGTAAAGGATTCAGCTAATCCACAAAATGAGGGTAAAGTTTTTCTTTATAAATTTGGTCCTAGTATCTTTGATAAAATTAAAGATGCGATGACACCTGAATTTGAAGATGAAGTTGGATTTAATCCATTTGATTTCTGGGAAGGTGCTAACTTTAAACTGAAAGCACGTATGTCTGATGGATATGTTAAATATGATAAATCAGAATTTGATTCTCAAGGTCCTCTTTTAGATGATGATTCTGAAATGGAATCTGTATGGTCTAAATCATATGCATTGCATGAGATTACTGATCCATCTAATTTTAGATCATACGATGAACTTAAATCAAAACTTAATAAGATTATTGGTGCTACACAACCTAAGATTGTTGAATCTGCTCCAGTAGCAGAGGTAAATAGTGTTCCTTTTTCATCCGATGATGATGATGACGACGACGATGATAGTCTGGAATACTTCCGATCAAAACTAGCAGACGATTAATAAGTCTTAGTTTACCCCGCCTAGGCGGGGTTTTTTATATATTGCCGAAAACCATAAATCTTTCTGACATTCTCTGTACAGATGAATCTGGATTTCTAGCGGATGATAAAGGTATAGTTCGTGCATTTCCACCAGATGTTGTTGTGTTATTATTGATAACATTATTAACAACACCCATCGATTTTGATTTATCTTTTTCCGCGTTTACTTTAGATTCTATAACTTTATTGTTAATTGTTTCTACAATATCTTTACGTTTTTGGGATTGTTCGATATTTTGTTTCTCTGTTGATATGGCTGGTTTCTTTGTTTTTTCAGCCAAACGTTTCTGTTTGTTTTCATATGCTTCTGGATTGAATACTTTCAACATAGCATCGGATAACATTTTATCTGTACCGAATGTCTCATTTAAGTACTCACCTATTTGCCAACCACCATATGCGGAAGAAGCGAGTGCTGCGGCTGGTCCTGCAAAACCCAATGCTTTTGATCCCAATCCTTTACCAATATCTAGTATTTTACCGCCGGCTCCTTTAGCTAGATTCATAGCACCTTTACCAATATCTAGTATTTTACCGCCGGCTCCTTTAACGGCATTAAAAGCACCTTTACCAACATCCAATATTTTACCGCCGGCTCCTTTAGCTAGATTCATAGCACCTTTGCCAACATCCAATATTTTACCGCCGGCTCCTTTAACTAGATTTTTACCAACATCCAGTATTTTACTAGGTGCACCTTTAACGGCATTAAAAGCACCTTTACCAACATCCAATATTTTACCGCCGGCTCCTTTAACTAGATTTTTACCAACATCCAGTATTTTACTAGGTGCACCTTTAAGTGTACTCATAATATTTTTTATATTTTTTAAACCAAAAATTCCACCGGCGCTGGCCAAAAAACCACCCAGTATTTTTTTAAGTCCATCAAACTTGAAAAGTGTTTTAAATTTACTAAAAAAACCGGACTCTTCTTCATTTTCAATATTAGTACTGGTATTATTACCTTCTTCTTTTTTACATAAACAATCTTTTATATTATCCAATCTATCAAACAAGCCATCCCTAAATATAGTATCATTAGCTCTATCTTGTTCTTCTGATTGTTCTTTCTGTTTTTCCTTTTGCTGTTCTTCAGCTATACCTTCATTGGATAAATCAATGGGTGATTGTGGTTCAATTGTTGGTGTTGATTCATCGGTTTCTTTAGATTCATTGGTTGCTTTAGATGAGCCTCTAGCACTCTCCAATTCCGATTCTCTAATTCTATCAAAGTTTTGACTTAATTCTTCTGAATATTTTTCACGTTCAACTATATTTGCTTTTGAAACATCCGACTGTTGTTGTTTTTTTCTTTCTCTTCTTCTAGATATAATTGATTTTGTTACATCCGAACCAATATTAAATGCCGCCATAGCTAATGGATTATTATTTACTAATCCGGCAAATAATCCTCGCATATCAAGATAATTACCAATCTGATTTTTAGCTGATTCAAGTGCTACACCGCCAATTCCCTTTTTTTGTTTTTTCTCACTTTGTAAAAACTTTTGTGTATGTGAATACTGAATAACCATGAATTTTTTCATATCTTCATCCATAGAAGAATCTTTAAGACGCTTCAATGTTTCTTCCAGTCTTTTCAACTGGGTATTCACATCCATTTTTGTTTCACCTCTCCTTGATTCCTCAAGCATATCCTTTAATTCATCATTATAAAAATTCAGAATTTTATCATCTTTCCATTTTGACTGTAAATCATTTACACCCTGTTCCTCATTTTTACCGGATCTTATATTTTCAATTCTTCTTTTTTGTAATACTTCCTCAATTTTTTGTGTCATTACCTCTTGATTTGACAACGTTTGAAAAGATGTATTAAGATCGGCATTATACGCATTTTCATCATATCTTTGCATGGGTAATGGATTAGGTCTACTTCTTGAAAGTATACCAGCGGTTAAAAGTGTCGTTAAGCCTACGTCAGCCATTTTTTCTAGCCTCTTCCTCTTTTCTTAATTGATCTAGTAACATATTTGTGTAAATATTTAATTCAAAGGGAATCAGATTTTCGATCTCGGTTAATGAATATCCAAAATGATATATCATCATGAAATTATTTCTATACATTGAAATAAGTTCACCCTTTCCAAAGATCACCCTAAAAAATCCGATAATCCCTCTAATTTAACTTCTGATTCTGCACCACAACTAATACACTTAATATTAATATCCTTCTTTAATTGTGGTTGATTTCCAACATAATCTTCTATTTTATTGAATGCTTCTGTTGGTAAACTTTCTAAAAATTCATAAAGATCAACTTCAGTAAAATCATTTCTACTATAAATCTGATTCTTATCAAAAACTTTATCAATTGATGCTAATATTAATTTATATCCTTTATCAATATCCATCTTTTCTTCTGATGCTTCTTTAATATCTTTATATGTTGCTATTTTCATAAGCACACCAACATCATCATTAATCATTATTTTCTCATCCATTTGCTCTTTAACAACTGTTACGGTTGATAGTTGTAAATCAACAGGATTCTTTACACCACACTCATTACATTTAAATGATAATTCTACACTTTCACCTACGGATTTTGCTCTTAAATTTAATATTAAAAATTCAACATCGGCAAGTGGTAATTCATCAATGTTTATTTCTCCAAATGTACATGATCTAGCAATATCTTCAATAGCATTATTTAATTGTTCATCATCACCCATTTCAAGAGCTTGTAATAAAACTTTTTGTTCTTTTACTAGAAATGGGCGAAATTTAATTTTTTTACCGGTTACTGGTAATTCCAGATCAAGTTTCGGTGTTTCGATTTTAGGTAACATAATTTAACTCCATAATTAATTTGATACTTTTCTAAAAAAATAATCAGATTTATAATCTATATTATTCCAATATTTATATGACATATTAACGGTACATGATAATATTTCATTGGAAGAAGCATAAGAATAGTTTATATCACTAAGAGCAATTGGATACGCTTCTCTAAGTTCAACACCATAAGTAACTTTATTACTCTTATCTAATTGGTATATTCTAATTGTAGATACATACTCATTATAAAAATTCATTGTACCATCAATAGTATTAACAATAACTTCTTGCCAATATTCGAAATATTTTCTTTCTTTTAAATTAGCCGATAGTGTAAAAGTAAGTGATACTGGATCATATGCTTGTGAATTTGGTATTGTAATTGGATAATTTTCATGTTTATGCTCACTGGTATTTAATCTTCTACCTGGCATTGTTACTGAAGAACACATCATTGATAATTCTCCATTTCTATTGAATGAATTATCAACCTGAGCCGCATTATCAACATTAAATAGTGTTTCTGATGTATTATCTGAAACCTGAAAATCATCACCCATAAATGGAAAAGTAAATTCAACCCAATATCTATTTGGATTTGCTATTGAATTTGATTTTATTACTTGGTTGACAAAATTTTCAACTCCACTATTGTAAGCCATTTCTTACTCCTAATAAGGTTTCTTACCTTGCCACTGAGCCGGAGGCAAGTGAATAATATTTGAATAATCATCATCTAGTTCTATAACGTTATATTTTGTTTTGATATGTTTTGTCAAATATCTATGCAATGTTGGTTCGTATAATTTGGTTTTCGCAACAGCTTGTAAAATTTTATATGATAATTTAAATCTAGTATTTTTATTTCTTGTTGTTTTTTTAACTTTTTCCAATGCCTTTAATAATTGCATTCTTTCCCGCAATGGTAGATAATGTAAATTTATTCCTAACCAACCGTCATTATAGAATTCAATAGGAATAGATATTGGAAAAGCATCCCATGTTGGTAGTTTATCTTTGTGCTTCGCGTCATATACAAAATTATGAATGACTCCTATTTCAGGTGTTGTGGTTGTTTTATATTCAGACTTACCCTTGATTGTTTTATCAATCATTTTATTAAACCAAGCAGTAGCATTTTTAGCTTTTGCTTTTGATGTGTTAATAATTTTTTTAAGTTGATTTTCCACGTTTTTTTATTCCTAGTTCGTATTCGGTCATTATTTTAAATTGCATATTATGTTTTATAGCAAATTCTCTTGCTGCCTTCCACTTATCTTGATTCCTCTCATAAGTTATTCTTTCATTAATATATTTAGCTTGACTTTTCTTAGTGATTTTCTTTGGTGATGTTGGTGGTAATGTTTCTTTATATGGTTTAACTTCAATTATTATTTTCTGTTCTATACCTTCAGTATTTCTAATCAATAGCCAGAAATCTGGAAAATATCTACGTACTTTGTTATCTATTGATGAATAATATGGTATTGGATGTATTTCAGAACCCCATTTTAAAACTGAAGCATTTTTATCACACCAATTCATCATTTTTAATTCCCAAGATGATCTAAATACTATATTAGATTTATCTCCAATATATTTAGATTCATTGATTAATTTATATTTTCCTTGTGTATATTGTAAAGTCATAAATATATTTAGTTATTTTTCATAGGAATAAAAATGTCTGATAAAAAAATATTAGCTTATCCTTCATATATGAGGGGCGATGCAAGACCAAAAAGTTCTACCGATCCAAATTCACCGCATACTGTTAGAAATGATATGCTAACTTGTGTACACTTTAAATTTTTTGAGAGATTATCTGAAGAACAAACAAACGATGATTCCGAAATATATTTATATATGCCGTCAACATTAAGAAATCCAGGTAAAGTTGAGTGGGAACAGAAAGGTATTGGTAAAATTGGAAATACAATGACTACCTTTGCTCAAGAAGGATTTTTGGATACTTTATCTAGTGCATATAATGAAATTTCTTTTGGTGATATTATGGACATTGGCAAAACAATGGCACAACAATCTATTTTGGGTGATGCTGGTGCATTTAATTCTGGTAAAGCAGAAAACCCATACTTAAAGATGTTCTTTAAGGGTGTCGGTATGAGAACATTCGAATACACATTTAAATTTACACCAAAATCTTCAGATGAATCTAGAATAATATATCAAATTATACAAGAATTCCGCAGGGCTTCTTTACCTGAAAAGATACCATTTAACTTCTATTTAAATTATCCAAAGGAAATTGAAATTAAATACCTACAATCAAATGGCGGTGGTAGATTTGAAGAATTAGTTTGGATGAATAAATTTAGACGTTGTGTTATAACGAGTATTGATGTTGATTATGCATCTGCTGGATTTTATGTTCCTATGCGAGATGGATTTCCATCAGAAACAACATTGACATTACAATTCACCGAAACGGATATTATAACTAGAGGTGACGTTGATAGTGACGTTACAAATGGAGCATCATTCTAATGGCTTATTTCGATAAATTTAGTAAAATTAATTACCAAGATCAATTGGTTGTTAATATATTTGATTCTATTATAATGAAATATCGTGAATTAGATTATACAAATATATATTTTAAATATAACTTAAAACCGGGAGAAAAGCCCGAGCATGTAGCATATGATTTTTACGGTAGTGAAACGCTACATTGGATTTTACTATTAACAAATAAAATTGTTGATCCTATGTTTGATTGGTATCTATCGTATAATGAATTGGTTGATAACGCAAAAACAAAATATAATAATATTTACGAAACACATCATTATGAGGTTATCGAAGCATTTGATAGATTTAAAGTTGGAGATTGGACTGATAGTTGGTATGACGAAGTTGAATTACCCGATTATATTGCTATTAATGGAGAATTACCACATAATATAACTCCAATATCAAACTTAATGTATGAGGAGCAATTGAACGAGGAAAAAAGGATTATTAACGTTATTTCAGAAGAACATATACAAACTATTGTTAGAGATTTTGAATTAATGTTAAGTGATGATTACATTTATCTTACAGAAATTTAAATATGGCTAATAATAAAAATTATACATTCGGCGGTGATTTTAAATCACATAGAGTACTAATAGAAGGTTCTGATTTATCTACGATAGTATCTGAAATAGAAATATATCAAGATATTACTACGCCATTTTGGACTGCTTCAGTTTCATTTTTTGATACACAAAATAGATTAATGCAGGATGCTATAATTCAGGGTAGTAAGGTTACTATTCAAATAGAAGATTCTACAAATAAACAAACATTCAAATTTATGGTCTATGAAATTTCAGATAGAGAAATGATAGGACAGCAAAAATATGTTTATAGAATTAAATGTATAGATGAAGCATTTTTTAAAGACCAAAAGCAGAGAATTAATAAACATTATGATGATAAAAAAGCATCAGATATATTTAAGGAAGTTATTAATAAAATAGGTGGTTCTGGTAAAGTTGATGAAACAAAAGATAAATTTTCTATTATAGTTCCAAATTTATCACCGATGGCGACAGCCGAATGGTTAGCTACATGGGCTACTAAAAAGGTACAGGAATTTACAGGACTAACCGATGACTATGGACTAGAATATACGCGTGAAGGTGCTAACGCCGAACAAGCCGATTATATTGTTTTTCAGCAAGATCATGGTAAGTGGAGTTTTCGACCATTGGAGAAAATGTTCATAGATAAAAGTGGTAAACTACCTAATTTAGTTCAAAGACCCGCAAACCTTAAGGAAGATGAAGCAGGAGAAAAAGAACCGGAAGATTTTAAATATTCTATGCAGGGTTATAGATTTATTAGTCACTTCAATGCTATTACTAATTCTATTAGTGGTGGTTTTGGTTCAACTGCTATTGTACATGATATTAAGAATAAAAATGCAAAACTTCATACATATACATATTCACAAGATAATAAAAAAGATTATAGTAAAAAACCATTTACTAATATTGATGGTATGTCAAAAACAAATATCGTTTATCAACCATATTTGGATTATTCAATCGAATCTGGTAAGGATACCATATCAACAAAGTATTATAAGTGGAGAGGTTCTAGAAGATCAAATTTATTAAAATTAGATACTAATAGATTAATTGTATCTATTGCAGGTCGTATAGATATATATGATCAATTAGGTAAAATGGTAACTGTAGATTTACCAAAGAATAATGATGAAGATGATGGTAAATATTATGATACACATTATAAATTTGCTTGGGTTATTTTGGCTATGAGACATGTTTGGACACAAAAATCTTTTATGACATATATTGAACTTGGTAAGAAACGATTGGATAAATCAATATGATAGATAATCAAATAGAGAATGGTGGATTTTCATTCGGTAATTTTAATTGGTGGTTTGGTGTAGTTGAAAAACGAGATGATCCTGAAAAATTAGGTAGACTTCGCGTAAGAATTCTAGGATATAATTCACCTGATACATCCGATATAAAATCTGAAAAGCTAATATGGGCTTATCCAATTCAACCAATTGTATCATCTGCTATGAATGGAATTGGTTTATCGCCAACGGGTATTGTAGAAGGTACTTGGGTATTTGGATTTTATCGTGATGGCCATTTCGCGCAAGACCCAGTTATACTTGGAACAGCAGGTGGTATTCCTTCCGATAAGAAACAATTTAAGGGTGGTGATGGATTTATTGATCCTCTGGGTACTTATCCTAGAGATGACTTCATTGGTGAATCTGATACAAATAGATTGGCTAGAAATGATCCACCAGACGATTCTGGTGATAAGCCACAAACTATATTAGAAAAACAGAAAAGCGGTGAATCTCAAAAAGTACCTATTGCATTAGAGGGTTTGTCAAAGCAAGTCGCTCAAGCTAAACAACATAAGCAGGATGTTGAAGAAAAGAAAAATTGGACTGAGAAAGTCACTACATACAATGCACTCTATCCATTCAATCATGTTAAAGAAACCGAATCTGGTCATATTGAAGAATGGGATGATACTAGGGATGCTGAACGATTTAAACGTTGGCATCGGTGTGGTACCTTTATTGAAGAACATAATGATGGAGATGTTGTACGTAGAGTTAAAAGAAATAATTATGAATTGATTATGGGTGAGAATTTTGTTCAGGTTATTGGCGACTGTTCAATTACTATTGGTGCTGGTGATGATTTTGGTACTATAGAATCTGATGAAATGGATTGGACAAAAGAAGATTCTAATCCAAATATTGAACGCGGTGAAGAACCACATCTAAAAGATGTTCCTGAAATGTGGGATGAAGAATTGGATGATGACGCATATGTTGATCCGGACTTAGATGTTAAGAAATATAAAAAAGCATGGAAAAATGAGAGAAATATTGGTAAATCATCTTTGAATCTATTGGTTAAGGGGGATGTAAACCTTGAAGTTGAAGGTGATAGATATGAGAAGGTTCATGGTAAAATGGAATTATATGTTGAGAAAGATTTGCATATAAAGAGTGGTGGAACTATTTACGCCGATGGTGGACCCGATATACATCTGAATAAACCCGGACCCACTCTTGATGTTGAATCTATTGCTTCTCCTGATTGGAGTTCAAATAAAAAAGGTAGAATAGATCCAGATGAGCAATGAATTAGTTCTACGAAATCAAGGTGAGTGGGAATTTCCCTATTATGATCCAAGCTATCAAAAAACCGATAGAATTATCGAAATGGCGATTAACTCAAAATATATCGCCTACTCCTTTAGTGGTTATAGAGAAGATTTACTTGATTATTATGAATACATAGAAATACGTGATTTGGAAACTAATGATCTAGTTACCACATTATATACAACTCTTATGTATGATGAAACATTTGGTGGCGCTATGGCCATGAATGAAAATTATCTTGCTGTAGGTACAGGGGGCATATTTGCTGATTATGGATATCCCAATACTAGCAGAATTGAAGTCTTTAATTTAAATACGTTTGAATTTGAATATGAAATTACTGAACCAACATTACAGCAAGTAGAAAATCATTTATCAAGCTATACTAGTAATACATTAAATGTTTATGATGGCTATATTGGATCGTTTAATTCAACCAATGGCATGAAACTACAACTAACAAATGATGATAATTTAATATCGCTTACTGATATTAGTGTTTCTTGCATTATTGATGCACCCGTACAAATTTATACATTTAATGAGTATGGTCCACAAAATGGTTATGCAAATGTGGGTGTTACTCAGAAAAATACAGTAACAATAGATGGTCGGGATCCAGATAATTATGATAATATTTTAGAAAATTATGCTGAATATACACCATTCATAGAAACAGATTATCAATTAGTTTTTGATGGATACTATGATGATAGAGCATTTAATTTAAATTGTCCTTTTCCAGTTGTATATTTAAATGTAGAATATGCCGCAAATGAAACATGGTTAAATGCTAACTCAATAATAACATTTGGTGATTCGACTTTTGAATATAATTTTGATTATTCTTATCCTGAACTTCCAAAAATATTTATAGATTATAGTGATGGATCCATACATAAAATATATGAAAAAACTATCGGTGATATTGGAAATAGAACACATCATGTCGTACCACATTTTTCGTTTGAACGTGATGAATATGGTAATATTGATTTAATATATGAAATTATTTTTCATGAAGCAGAACCTTGGCGTATTGATATTTTAATTCATCATAGAGAACCGAATCCACAGTTTTATAATAACATGAACGGTTATGATTTGAATGTGGGTGATGAACTGATTTCACTTAATTTATTATATAGTTATGACTTAAAGAATAATAATTTTATAGATTTCTATAGAATATTTGATGCAAATATAAATTATTTAAACGAGATGGTTAGAATCTCCGGAGAAAGCTTCGCGCAGGCTTTTGGTTCCGAATTTGCTATTGAAAATGATGGTACTGTTGCTTTATCATATTTTAGATCCTATGATACAATACCACCTACTTGGGTGGATGAATCAAATGTGGGTGCTTTAATATTTGACACATATAGTCATGAATTGATTAGCGATAATATTATGATTGGTGAAAACTCAATTGAAGTTGATAGTAATTACGTTTATACCGTTGGCACAAACATTGTTAATGCTAATGATTCCACTCCATTACAACCTATAACTGGAAAATACGCATATAGGTTTGATGTTAATGCACAATTTAAAGTATATACATCATTAACTATAGATACATATAATGATAATTTTCTGAAATATTCCAGAATATATGTTGATAAATTTTATTCAGTTAATACACAAAATATAAATGGTTCTTATGTACAACATGGAGAAATAACACCAGTAGTTGATGAAAATCATCCAGATTATAATGGGTTTGATGATACATTCGGACAAGATGTATTTTTATTGGATGATAAAATTTATATTACATCATCAAAATATCAATCAATATATGTTTTTAATGCGGAAACTTTACAATTAATAACCGAATTTAAAAATCCAATAAGCACCAATTTATATTTCGGTGAATATGTTTCTTTTAGTGATTCTACAATTGCTTGTTCGGTTTTTGATTCCGTAGCAAATACTAATTCTGTATTGATATATGACATTAATACATTTGATCTACTTCTGACAATTAACGATCCTAATAATTATACGGGTAGTATGTTTGGTCGTTTATATGATACGTATTCAAAAACTATTGCTATGACTGATACGAGAATTATAATATCGGATCCAGCATATTTAAATGATGTTGGAAATGGAATAGTTTATGTTTTTAATATTATCTATGGAAATCTAATACATCAAACAGAAAACATACATAGTGGCACAATTGATTTTGGTTTTGCCGTTGATTTGGATTCACAATATTATTATGTTTGCTGTCCAAATATAACTTCAATATTTTCATTAGAAACGGGCAATACCATTAATTCAATATCTAATTCTGGGTATTCAATAGACGTTAGCGATAGTTATATTTATTTAATAGACAGTCCGACAGTTGATTCTATACAAACAATTACAGTTTTGGATAAAAATGATTTTTCAGTTTTTGCATTGGCACCAACAACAATTAGAGTAAATGCATCTGAAGGTTTTAAAAGAATAAAAGAATTTTCCGATAAAATTTATTTAAGTATTCCGGAGAGAAATCTATTAGATGAAAAAATATTCGATGAGCAACATGACTATAGTAAAATACTTTCATTTCCAACAAATCATTTAATTCAAGAATTTGGTTCTATTGTTGATTTTGAATTATTATCCGGAAGATCGTCGATTATTTCAAATTATATAACATATAGTTCCGATTCTAGACTTAATGATAATTTTGGACATGATATTGCATTATCTCCAGATGGTAAAACACTCTACGCATACGGTAGAACAAATGATACTTTTAATGAAGATAAAGTTTATGTAATTGATACCGAAACAAAATTAGTTAAGCATATTATAGAGAATCCAAATTTGGGTACAGCCTATGGTGATTTAGCTGATCTTTTTGGAAGAAGAAGTTTTAGTCAGGATCCCGGTACTACTATCGCGGCTGTTGATAATTATATTATCATTGGCGCAATGTCCGAAGATTCAAATATTAATGGCGTTGATGTTTCTAATACAGGTATAGTATATGTTTTTGATGCTACAACATATGAATTGTTATATACGTGGGAAACAGATGATTACTATTGGAGTAATTTTTTTGGTAGTAAAATAAGGGCATATGGTGACCATGTATTATGTTCTGGTATAGTATCCGCTAAATTATATAGTTTATCTACTGGTTTAGAATTGTGGGATGGCTATTCTACTTATCAAAATTCATATCTGGGTTATGATATTGCTATCTCCGATAAGTACTTTGCTATTGGTGGTGCAGAAGGCGCTACTAAATTTGTAGATGTTTATGATATTTTAACGAAAACGTTGTTAACTAGATATACGCTTCAGATTGATCGTGGTGCAGTAGATATAATTGGTGATACATTACTTGTAGATAAAGAAAACTCAACAAATATCTATACTATTGATATTTTAACGGAAGTAATATCTGAAGTTACAATTGATCCGGCAAAAAACACAAGCAGGATTAGAATAGAGCATAATGATTCTTATATTTTTGTAGTTGATTATGATCATAATGAACATTATGCTGTCAGCGTATTGACTCATAATTTTGCAATTGTCAACCAGTATATTGACACATCATTAGCACGTCCGGATTTTATTCAAGATAATTTTCAAGTAGGATCTTTTGCCGGATCATTAGCATTTGCAAATGATAATAAAATATATTTCGGTTGGCCAAATTATTGGAGTATTTATGGTGAAGAATCTGGTAGAATTGAAATATTTTCTTTTGATAATGATTTACTTGAATTTACATGGAATGATTGGATTGAAGCAATTGAGGATTCTAATGGAACAATACCGGCTGTTGATACGAATGTAAATTATTCAATAAGTGGTTTAAAGTCAAATGATAGATGGGAAATTATTGGACATGTTAGTGGTCCTCATGTACCTGAACCTACTGTAAATAATGCTGATTGGACTGTTGAGGTTATCGACAAGTATTATGAAACAACTTTTCCTAATATAAGATTGAGGAGATATACATCACCATCATTATACTATCGTGATGATGGTTTTGGTAAAGTTGTTGAGATTTCAGATAATGGTATAATGGCTATTTCGGCTCCAGATCACTGGGATGGTTCATTAATACCTTATGCCGGTATTGTTTATTTATTTGATTTAACATCAAATCAGATGACCTATACTAATTGGATTGAAGAACCAACTACCGCATCAAATCATTATTTTGGTTCAATTTCATCAATATCACCAAATGGCAGATATTTATCTATTGGAAATACAGTTGGTAATGTTTACGTTTATGATTTAATTTCGACTCCAACATTAGTAGCCACTTTAGATAGTACAACAGGAAATTTACAGTTTGGTCGAGGTATAGCATCATCAAACGATTATGTTGCTATTGTGGATAATAAATTTGTTGAAATATTTTCATTAGTTGATTTTAGTCTATTAGCAACGATTGATCCATCAATCGATGCTCCTTTAGGTGTAAACTTTAACAGAATATTTGAAAAATATATTAAAATTCAAGGTAATAAATTATTTATTCCAATTGATCAAAATTCAAAATATATTTTAATATATGATTTAACAGATATAAACTCGGTATCTTTTATTAAATATATTGATGTTCAAACTACTAGTTATTTTTCTTATGATGTTTGTGGTGCTTATTTGGCTGTAGGTACTAATAAAGTATTGGTGTATGATAATCAAGATAATGCATATCCTCTAATTAAAGAATATTCAAGTTATGCATATGCTAATCTAATGGTTTATGATACATTCGCTATTTCCAATGATGGTAGAATATTGCACCAATATAATGACTCAACAATTATTAGTTTAGATGATATAATATTTGACATGTTTGATTATTATGAAAGAATAGGTAAGAATATACGTGATCTGAAATCAGAAAATGAAATGTTGGAAATTAAAGTATATGATAAAAATAATGGAGATTTTTTAGATTCAAATACAATAGGTGGTTCTCAAGTTTATCAAAATAATTTTAATAGTTCCGCTGGTGGTTTTTACACTACAAGGCTGGATGTTGAAGATTATGATATTAGAAACACATATTCAGTTGAAATGAAAGGAGCATGTTTGGTTATTTCTAATCCATATGAAGTTTATTATGATAACAATGGAAATTTAGTTGAAGGTGCAATTCGCGTTGTCAAAAAGAGTACATTAAATGAAATATTCTATTATAGAGAAAAAAATCTTTTTGAATCTGGATATACGAATAATATAGATCAATCAATAACTAAAAATAGATTTGTTAGTTGGACTGGAGATGAGGTTTTTAATCTTTATGATAGAGTTATAATCAACAGTAATAAAATTGTATCTTTAACAGATACATCATATGACGATATTGATACTCAAGGACCAAATTTTTTCTGGGGTGTTTGGGATTATTCATGTGGATGTAAAATAACTTATATAACTTCATCCACACTATACAATGATTATCTACCATTAACTGAAACCGAACATAATGATGATTATCCTGAAGTAGCCATGGAAAATTATGAATTCTATAAAAAGATAGAATATACTGCTGATTCAGAACCAGAAATATTTGAAATTGTTTCGGGTGAACTACCGAATGGATTGGATATTGATTTACATACACTTGAAATTACTGGTATACCAACACTTGGCTGTAATATAGAGAATGGAAATATTCCGTTTAATCAATGGCATATTAATGAGGATTCATATAGACAGGCGACACCATCTTTTGAATATACAATTATTATTAAAGCAGATTGTGATGAAGATTCTTTTCCATATACGATACCTGTTTATCCAAACTGGACTCCGTATAAAGATGCACTTAATAATTCTGAGCAATATTTTGAAAGACCAATTAAAAATAAAATAATTACTGAATATGAATATACATATGAAAAAACAATCGGTTCGGAATTATGCCCATGCGGTACTGAATTAACAACCGAAATAAAAACTTCTACTATTATTGAAAATAAGTATAAATACCAACATAACGATTTAATTGAACATTTCGAAACAGAATCTACATGTACGCCATTTAGGTTAACTGAAAATAACGAACAATTAATTATAACAGAAGAAAAAATAAAACCCAAAGTAACATCAAAATTAAAACCTATAGATAAAACGGGTTTATGTTGTGAGGAATAATAAATTTAACAGAGCATATCATATGAATAATTTAGAAAAATTAATAGGAGAATATCATGCCCAGTGTACACCGATTAGGTGATTTTTGCACTGGGCATGGTTAACTAGGTTGTTTCCCAACTAGAATGAATGATGAAGCAAGTGATGATGTTTTTGTCAATGACATAGGTTGGCATCGTGAAGATGATCATTGGGTTAACCATTGCTGTGCTATATCTTGTCATGATTCATATTTGCTAGCCGGTTCTTCTACTGTTTTTGTCAATGACAAACAGGCGGCTAGAGTTAATGATCCAGTTGCTTGTGGTAGTTTCTGCTTAGATGGATCGGAAAATGTATTCGCCGGAGGATAATAAATGTCATTTTACGCTGACTTAGATTTGGATTTTTTAATGCATCCAATGAATTCAGATATTTCTAGGAAATATGATGAACAAGCAATTGCTAGATCGATAAAAAATCTAATATTAACCAATAAATATGAAAGATTATTTAATGTGGATGTTTATGGTGGAATTTCTGCTTTACTATTTGAGCCGGCTGATATTGTTACATTACATACACTTGAAGGTAAAATTAAAAGCGTAATAAACAGATATGAACCTAGGGTTAAAGATGTTTCCGTTGAATGTTATATAAATTCAAGTGGTGATGGTGTTGATACTACTATATTTTTTACACCCATAAATAATAGAATACCCACACAAATAACACTTTATCTAAAACGAGTAAGGTAAAAAACAAATGGCTAACACATTAATAAAACAAGATTTAGATTTTAAATCAATTAAGAAAAACTTAATTGAATATCTAAAAACCCAAGATGAATTTAAAGATTACGAATATCTTGGTTCTGCTATGAATATCTTAACCGATCTTCTTGCTTATAATACTCATTATATGGGGTATTATGCTCATATGTTAGCTAATGAATCTATGATTGAATCGATTCTTAGAAAAGAAAATATGAATTCGAAAGCTAAATTCTTTAATTATTTACCTAAATCTAAGAAAGCATCTAAAGCATTAGTTACAATAACTGTACCGAATCCATCTCCAAACACAAGTGTAAAAATTGATAGAGGTGAATCTTTTAACGCAAAAAGAGATAATCCAACACTATCAGATATTAGAACATTTATACTTACAGATGATTTATATATCTATTATAACGCCGAAACTGGAGACTATACTTCAACTGAAGTTTTATTATATGAAGGTGAATTCATAACACAATTATTTAAATCTGGTCCGGAAAAACGATATGTTATTAATGATAATGATATTGATACTGACACATTAAAGGTAGTTGTTAAAGAAAATGAAAATTCTACAGTATCAACAACATATACATTGGCTGATGATTTTACAAATATTAATGGTGAATCTCAGGTTTATTTTTTAAACTTGAACGAAAATGATCAGTATGAAATATCATTTGGTAATGATGTTTATGGAAAATCTGTTAATGACTATTCATATATTGAAGTAACTTTCGTATCAACTAATGGATCATTAGGTAATAGTGTAACTGCTTTTAGTGCGCCAGAAGGAATTACTTCCGTCAATGTTATTGAAAATTCAACAGATGGAACCGATGCTGAAACGCTAGAAGATTTACGACACAATATAAAACATCATTACCGCAGACAAAACCGTTTGGTTACAGTAGATGATTTTAAAAATATAGTATTGTCTGAATATAAAAATATTAATTCGGTGAATGTTTGGGGTGGTGAAGATAACATACCAAAAGCATATGGTAAAGTATTTGTTTCAATTAAACCACTGTTCGGTGAAGTTTTGTCAAATGAAACAAATAAACAAATATTGAATAAACTTAAAAAATACACAATGGCAACAATTGAACCTGTTATTGTTGATCCAGAATATACCTATATTAATTTAGATGTTTATGTTAAGAATAACACGTTATTAACAAGTTTACGTCAGGGTGAACTGAAGAAATTAATAATCGATGAAATAAATTATTATAATACAGAAATTTTAAATAAGTTTGATTCTTATTATTCCGATGTTAAATTAAATACAAGAATCATGTCGCTATCTACTAGTTTCATGTCAACTTATAATAAGATAGTATTGGAAAAAAGATTCATACCAAATTTATTATCCAGTGAAACTTATTTTATATATTTTTTGAATAAAATTGATGAAACCACTGTTACATCAAATAACTTCTATTTTAGAAATAAAATTACAAAAATTGCCGATGATGGTTTAGGAAATGTAATAGCATTTTTCTATGATGAAAATAAAAAGGAATTTATTAAGTATTCAAATGAAACATTTGGTACTGTTGATTACGAACAGGGTATTGTGAAAATTTCTGATATTGTTTTCTCAAAACTTATTGAGGATGATATTAAGGTTTTTGCAAATCCAATCAATCCTTTATTCTTTGCTAAACTGAACAATATTATTTCAATAGATAATGTTCAGATTTTCATTGAAGATTATCATGGTAGAGAAAGCGAAAAATCATGAATAGTCTTTCTTCACTAATTAATTACCAGTTACCTCAATTTATAGTTGAAGATCATCAATTATTTGTTGCTTTTGTTCAGACTTATTTTGATAACTTGGAAATGGATGAAAATTTCATCCATTTCTTTAGAGATTTCCAAGAATCTTTGAATATTGATAACGCAAGTGATAAATTTGTTGAAGAATACTATAAAGAATTTTGCGAAACTTTCCCCGTTTCTCAATATGTAGATAAAAAAACAATTATAAAACATATAAAAGAATTTTACATATCGAAAGGTTCTGAATCATCGTTTAAGTTTATTTTCACCATTCTTTTTAATTCTGATATTGAAATTATATATCCTAGAATATTCATGCAAGAAGCATCCGGTGGACAATATATACAAGAGAAATATTTCTATTGTACGGCAAATAATAAAAGCGCAATTAATATACAAACAATGGTTGACGCATCGTTATCGGTATATGGTATTATCACTGGAGCAACCGCGATAATTGATATTATAGATTCATTTACTTATTTCGGTAATGATTATTTTAAAATTAAACTTTCTTCCTATGATAAAGATTTTTCATCCGAAGAAATTATTAAAATATACATTAACGATACTGTAATAACCGAACAAATTATTGATTCGATTAATTCAATTCAAATTCTTGATGGTGGTAAAGACTATACTATTTACGATACAATAAGCATACGTGATGATATTGGTAACGGTAGAAATACGCAAGCAAGAATAACAAAAGTATCTAAAGGTGGATATAACGAATATGATATTGTTGATGGTGGAACTAATTATGCTATTGGTGATATTGTATCCGCTATACCCGTATCTAATTCATCGGGACATAGTTTTTCCGGAGAAGTATCTGCTGTTGATGAAACAACAGGAGCGATTAATGGTATAAGAATATTTGATTCTGGTTATAATTACCCAAGAAGTACATTTGCATTAATAGAATCAGTAAATGGTTCTAATGCTATTATTAGTTTAACAGGCGATGTTGGAGCAATACAAGCAATTGATGTTATCGATTCTGGTTATTTATATGATACTCCTATTCTCGATATTAATACGTCAACCGGTACTGGTTTTGATTATAGTGTTATTTTTAATCCAATATATGAACAACCAAAAAGATATATAAATGATGACGATTGGCTATCTTCTACATCAAAAATACAAGATAGTTATTATTACCAACAATTTTCATATGCAATAAAATCAAAAATATCTCCAGATAAATGGATAGATATTATAAAAACAAATATTCATCCTGTTGGTTCCGAGGCTTTTGCTATATTTTTAAGGGAAGATGAACGGGATGTTTCTGTTATTTTACCGGAAAATTATAAAGAATTAATAAAGATAGAAAATTTAAATTATCCGGTCACAAGTATAAATACTGAAATAGAATCGGTAGATTTATATTTTACAACAAGAAAAGATTTTTACACACCAATATCATACAGTATGGGTTTAACATATTTTGATATTGATCAAATTAAGTTTTGGGATAATTTTGACCATACACTTAATGAATTTAAAAATGTAACATTTAATCAATTTACTTTTCCTCAAAGTAGAATATTTACGCATGAGGAAAAACAAGAATCAACAGAAATAACTATTATATAGAGAGTTTAATATGCCAGCAAAAATCACAAATAATTTAAGAATCTTAAACGCAAATCAGTTTTTGAACTTATTTTCGGTTTATCCTTATAATGAATGGGCTTCAGGGGTAGCATATGCAGAAGGTCAAGTTGTTAAGTATGAGACAAATAAGTATATAGCTTTGGGTTCTGGTACTTCAGGAAATTCACCACCGACACATTCTACAGGTACGGCATCAGATGATAATATTGATTGGTTGTTTATTGAAAAAAACTTTGGTCTTAATTTCTTTAAGAATAAAATATATATTGGTATAGGTAAAACACAAGAATGGAGACCATTTCTTGTTGTATCACCACCTAACTGGGTTTCTGCGGCGTATTCTATAAATGATGTTGTAATTGACGCAACAGACTCCAATTATTATATTGCTATCACAGATCATTCCGGTGAAATTACAGTACCATCAGCCGATTCTACAAATTGGGCATTAATGAGTTGGGTTTCCGAAGGTTCTTACATTGAAGGCGATATTATCGAATATAGTACAAACTATTATATTGCTTTACAGACACACGATACTAGAGTGGATACACCAGATATTGATACAGATTATTGGCTTGAAATTAACTCAGAAACACCTTTAATTCCGGAAAACGATTTTGAAAATATGTATCGTTACCTTGATAATTTGGTTACAGTTAAGAAACTCTCCGGTAATGATGTTGAATATGGTATTGTACGACATGATTGGGTGTCTGGTGATGTTTATGATGCATTTGATCCGGCTATCGATGACTTTAATTATAACAATTCTTTCTATACAATTACGGATGATTTTGGTACTAAAAGAATTTATAAATGTCTTGATAATGCGGGAGGTGCTTCTTCTACAATAATGCCAACAAGTGAATCATCAAATACAATTAGAACTGCTGATGGTTACTTATGGAAATATATGGGTCGCGCCGGTAACGATGCATTGGAATCATTTATTTCATCTAATTATTTTCCAGTAGTATATAAAACTTTTGATGATGGCTCCGGTCAATGGTTAGCACAACAGAACGCTAAGAAAAATTCAATCAGTAATATTAAGGTTGTAAATGGCGGTACTGGTTATGATGGTTCAACCACTATAACAATTAGCGCACCCGATATTGGTACCGATCAAGCAACAGCATCTATAGTATTAGATAACGATTCTATTAATTATATTGAATTGTCAAACATTGGTTCTGGATATATCAATCCACCAACCGTAACAATTGGTGGAAATATAGGTAATGAAGATGCTGTATTGGAAGTTGTTATGGCACCTAAAGATGGAAACGGTTCAAATATTCTCAAGGAACTTAATGCTAGATATGTAATTATACAGACAGAATTCCAGTCAGATGAAGGTTCATTTCCAGCCGGTGATAATTACTTCCCAATTACTGGTGAAAATGATTTCAGACAGATTTCTATTATGATTGATCCATATGATTGGAATAGCGAAGTGTGTAACAATACATATTACATTGGATATGAACATAATGATTTTGTTGATCCAACATTATTTACAACATTTAATAGTGTTTCGTCATATGTTGTTGGTGATTATGTGATTTATGATAATCTTCATTGGGTTTGCTCAACTAACCATAGTGGTGTTTGGAATAGTTCAAATTTCACACAATTAAAAGAGCAATTAGAAACTGGTTCAGGAACATTGCTATATATTGATAACTCAGATGTAGTTACAAGGGCTTCTGGACAAACAGAAGATATTAAAATCATTTTAAAATTCTAATAGCATATGGCAAAAATAAAATTTAGTAGTGGACCGTACTATGATGATTTCGATTCAACTAAAAATTATCAGAGGGTTCTTTTTAAACCGAAAAATTCAATTCAGGTTAGAGAATTAAACCAGTTACAATCTATTTTCTCCAACCAGATTGAAACTTTTGCAGATCATATATTTAAATTTGGATCTAGGGTTGATGCTGGTTCTGTTAAATATTTTGATTCAGTTGATTACGTTTCTTTAGAGGAAAGTGATATTGATTTTACCAATATGATTGGTAGAAAATTTAAAGGACTTTCAACAGGTTTAACTGCTATTGTTTTGACATATGCACCTGAAGAAGAAATTGATAAAGTAAATAATATAATTGAAAATAATACTCTGTATATATCATATGTTGGTGGTGGTGATACATTAGAAGTTAAATTCCGCGATGGTGAAATAATAGAATCTATCGATGACTATAAAGATACATATACAATTTCTTCCGTAGGTAAGGGTACAACCTTTGCCGTATCAGAAGCAACTTATTATGTTTATGGTCATTTCGTAACTTGCTTACCTCAAACAATCGTACTTAGTAAATTCGATAAGAATCCAACTTATAAAATTGGTTTACTTATTAATCAATCTATTGTCACCAGTAAAGATGATAAAACACTACTTGATAATGCTATAGGTACATCAAATTATGGCGCTCCGGGTGCTGATCGCTATAAGATAGAATTAACACTAACTAAAAAGAATATTGATGCTGTCACCGATGAAAACTTTATTGAATTGGCAAAAGTCAGAGATGGTAAATTAACAGAAGTATTGAATAAACCACAATATTCAGAAATTTCAAAAATGATCGCCAAAAGAACATACGATGAATCTGGCGATTATACTGTAAAACCATTTACTCTTTCATTTGAAGAAAATGAAACTGACTCAACAAAATATAATATTACAATTTCTCCCGGAAAGGCATATGTTAAGGGCTATGAAATTGAAAAACAAACCAACACACATCTAATTGCCGATAAGTCATATGGTTCTGAAGGTATAACTAAAAACGTTAATATTGATTACAATAATAGAGTTTTATATACTTTAAATCCAATGGCAAATTTACCTAATTTTACGCCGAATGTTGATAATACATATGTTTCTACGACAAAACATGAAGTTGATATTAATACTTATATAAATCATGTATATGATTTAACTAGTACTTACACAGATTACACACATAAAGCTTTAACCAGTAGTACTATCGGTTATATAGGAGATTTAAATGGTGACATTTTTGTTACCGGAGATCCATTAACCGAAGAGCCGTATTTTGCTACTAGTACTAGTACGTATTATGATAGCGGATATATAAATTATGGAGCAGTACAAATAAAGGATATTAATACCGGAGAAAACCGTATTATATACAATCCAGAAATTGAAAATGGAAATTCAACAAAAAATATTGTCTGGCTTTTTGAACCAACTGGATCCGATCTCAGTACTAACCTACAAGATAGATACTTCCATTTTTCATTAGAAGGAGCGTCTTGGATATATGGAGAATATTGGAATCGACCAAAAGATTCATATTCCTATACTGTTATTGAAGGACATACTTATTATATTAATGATGTTTTTAATAATAAATTTTATAAATTAGTATTCACGACATATGATTTAGATCCTAATGGTTATGGTACTGTAGAATATACAAGACAAGAAATTCATAGAACAACAGGACAATTAATTGGAACACCAATTAATGTTGTTATGAATGATACAAATCAATTTGTAGATGAAATAGGCACAAATGTATCTCTCGCTATAAATTGGAATACGGCATATGGTATTCAAATGATTGGATTTATCAATCCAATTTATAACACTGAAGTCACAAACAGTTCTCTAAATATTGATCCATATAATTATTATGAAGATGCTGTTAAGTACCAACCAAATTTTGGTTTTGATGTTTCACATAATAATAATTATTTATTCGTTTCAGCAAACAAACCCTTCGATCAAGAAACGTCATATTATTCATATCAATATTATGGAAATGTAAATAATGTTGAAGGTGATAAAGTTTACATATTTGATAAAAATAATAATTATGAATTAATACATGAAATAATTTCAGATTCACCAGTAAATGATTGGAATTCTGGCACTATATATTCAAATTTTGGTTATAGATTAGCATCATCGGATGATTATCTTGTGGTTGTTGAATTTGTAAATGTTGAAAGTGCTTACTATAATTATAGATATGATGTTCACTTCAATGTTAAGGTTTATTCAACGGTTGATTGGAGTAAAATACATGATTTCACACTACCAAATTCTTTATTAACATCACATTATTCGTTTTTTCCATCCAAATGGTCTAGAGACTATTTTGATGGTCCATTAATTAATATACATATCGATAAAAGTGATGGTAAAACTCTAGTCATTGCAATGGAGCATGGTGAACAAATAGCTTTGTTGAATTATCCAGCTGAAAAAAATTCAAGTGTAATGGCTTTTGATTTATCAACAACAATAAACACCGACACAGTACTTGATTTAGAACAATCAGCTATTTTTTTAATTGATAGAAATTATACCGATGATAATTATATAGGTGTCCATGGTGATAGAATATCAACTTTTGGTGTTGGTTCTAATGTTTTGGTTAATAATACAACTCCAACAAGTGATTTAATAAACAATAATTATTATGATGTAAAATTTGAATTTTTAGCAAGTAGAGAAACAACTGCGATAAATGGTGATTATATATTAATAGGTGAACCTGGTTATGATGCCGAGTATAATGGAAGTTATTATAAATCTTCAGGTGCCGCATATCTTTATGATAGAAGTGGTACATTACTACATACATTTACACATCCAGAAGATTATAATGAACCAGACGTATTACAACTTTTTGGTTTTTCTGTAGCATTAAATGACAATTTCATATATATTTCTACAATATCCGATCATGATTGGAATCATCCGGCTGCAAATAATTATACAATTAGTCCAACGGGTGCTATTTATGTTTTTTCTTTACATACATATGAACTATTAGATGTTATAAGAAGTGATCCATATACTCAGAATTACGATAATTATATGTATAAAAATTTTTATGGTGATGCTGATCAGTTCAATACTTATATGAATAACATTGATTTCCTAGGAAATTCAATTTATTTAAATAATAATCATTTTATTGCATCGGCAAATAATTCAGCAGACGTTAATTCCATATACAATTATCATAATAATCAACAGCCCTATGATAATATAGAATTAAATTATGGTAGATATAGTGTTTGGTCTGTAACCGACACATCAACCGGTAATGTTTGGGAAGGCGTACCCTATTTTGGTAATCCAGAAGATAATAAGTTTACAACTATTGATGCAACCGGAACTTATCCACTTGATGGTACATTTATGTTCAAATCATATGAGAAGGTTGATGATGAAACATACTATCTAAACTATTTTGACTTTAATGGTACTATTAATGAAAACTTTACAACACCATTCTATTACTTACACGATACAGCAACAGAAAATACACTTATAAATTCATTAGGATCCGATGTTAGCACTATTTCAAACATTGTCTTTATTGAAGGTGGAGTTGAAGTCAATGCAATATTGAAAACAAAGACATTAAAAGAAAAAACAATAACACATACAACCAGTATATCCGATGAAACTATTAGTCTACTTCAGGCTGATTGTGTTAGAATTGTTTCAATTACAAATGTAACGCAAAGTAAAGATTACACAAACAATTATAAGTTGAATATTAATTCTAGTGGTAATTATTATGAATATTCATCAATAGACGTTAGAAGTATATACTATGAATGGCCAACTGCTGGTGATGTTTTATCCATTACTTTTGAATATTATGAATGGGGTAATACAGCAACCGGTCATTGTTTTGTGAAAGATTCATATATTGGTGTTGACTATATTAATTTCCCATCATTTGAATCCTATAATTTAAGAGATTGCATTGATTTTAGACCTCTTAAATTACCTACTGGTGAAATACTCTATGCCAATGGTACGCCAGATGATATGTCAATTATTTCATTTGATGCTGAATATTATAGATCAAGAATCGATGTATTATCATTGACGGACACAGGTAGATTTATTATCACAACAGGTCAATATTCTGATAACCCTAAAGCACCTAAGATACCTGATAATGCAATGCCAATTTATACTATTGATTATCTTCCAAATACCTTAAACCTGTATAATGATATTTTTCCAAAATTCATTGAGAATAAACGTTATACAATGTCGGATATTTACCAATTAGAAAAAAATATCGAAAATCTAGAAACATATGTAACACTAAATTTACTTGAGAGAGATTTGGATACTATGGAGATTTTTGATGCTAATGGTAATAAACGCTATAAAAATGGTTATATCACAGATAATTTTGATAGTTTAAAAAGTGCGAATGTAACATCTAAAGATTATCAGGCTGGTGTTGATGTTATTCGTAAAGAATTAAGACCATCATTCAAAAAACGCGATGTTAAATTAGCATTTGATGAAAGTAAATCCGATCATTATCAGGTAACGGGTGATGTTGTTACCTTACCCTATGCCGATGTCGAATATGTTAAACAACCATATAATACTAAAACTATTTCTATAAATCCATATTTTGTTTTCGCATCAAAAGGAAATATGGATTTATCACCATCGAATGATGTGTGGACAGATACAGTTAATGATCCGCCTGTAAAAGTCAATATTGATACTGGTGTTGATATGGCTAGAACTTTGGCATCTGAAGTTGGATTGACTGGAACATTCTGGAATGAACCAAAGATAACAAAGGAAGTTATTTCTAGCAGTCAGTCTGAATCTACTTCATCTGCATCAAGAACGCGCACAGTCGCGACCGCAGGTCGTTCGCAAAATGGACAGCTTGTTAGGAGAACAACCACAACTACAACAGTGACAACTACACAAACGGATAGAATTAGAGAAACTAGAGATTTTACCGGCGATAAAGTTACTTTAGAGGGCGAAATAAATGATTATTCTGTTGGTAATGTTGTTAACAATGTGGAATTATTAACATATACACGTTCAACGGATGTATATTTCTCTGCGGCTGGATTAAAAGGAAATACACAAGTTTATTTCTTCTTTGAAGGTGTTGATGTAACGGAAGATGTTAGACCTGTTAGCGGTGTTTTTGGTACTCCGATGATAACATCCGAGACTGGTTCTATTTCCGGAATATTCAGAATACCCAATCGTGAAGGTAAAAGATTTTATGTTGGTACCGGTACATTTAGAATCACAAATTCAAAAACAAACAGTGATGATCAGGATGAATTATTATGTTTTGCTGAAGCGCAATATCATTCCGGTGGTTTAGTTCAGGATAAAAATGATAGAATATTAAGTGTTACTTCTCCTGTATTTGTGCATACACCTGTAACAAAAACACTAACAAGTACATATAACGAAAGTAGAGTTGTTGGATCAACAAGTTCTGCAAGCACAAGAGATGTGGCTTTGCCGCTGCGGCCGCGGGTCGTTGTGAATAGGTTCGGTCGGGATCCAGTTGCACAATCATTTAAAATTGAAAATGAAGAAAATGGTGTATTCTTAACTAAGATCGATACATATTTCTCGGAAGTCGGAACTAAAGGAATGCCTTGTTGGCTTGAAGTGCGAGAAATGGTTAATGGTTATCCGGGACCTAAATTAATTCCATATGGTAGAATATATAAAAACGCAGATGCAATTTCGGTTTCAGAAGATGGTTCTATACCCACAACATGGACATTTGAATCACCATTATATTTGAGTTCACAAGTTGAATATTGTTTTGTTATTGGTGGAAATGATCCTGATTATAGAATACATATATGTAAACTTGGTGACACCGATGTTTTAACCAATACTGTAGTTGAAGAACAGCCGCATATGGGTTCTATGTTTAAAGGACAAAACAACCGTACTTGGAATGCTTCACAATATGAAGATATTAAGTTTATACTATATAAAGCCAAATTTGATATATCTTCTCAAATGAAAGTTTCATTTGTGCGTGATGATATTGGAACAAAAGAACCAATGTCAACAAATGCCTTTGAAACCGTAACTGATAGCTATGATATTAGAGTGCGTCATTTAAATCATGGATTTAGTGTTGGTGATAAAGTTACTATTAATTTGTTGGAAGATAATACTTTTGATTTACTTATTGTTTCTGGTGATATTACTGAAGGTCAGACTATTACTGGTGCAAATGGACAATTTAAAGTAAAAGAAGCAACCTATGTCGGTACTGATGAATTAACTGGTTATGAAAAATATTCAATACAGCCAGAAGATTTATTTGGTTATTTTTCTGATAATGAAACAGTTAATGGATTACCTTATTATCCAAAAATACCACCAAAATTAAACATTTATAGCATTGATGATATACCAACAACAATAGATCCACTTGTTGCTATATTGCCAGATGGTATTGATAATACATTTAACGGTATATCACTTTCTGCATTATCTAAGAAAGCACACACCATTACTGGAGTTGATTCTTTAGATACATTCACAATTACACTGAATGAGAAAGCAAGCGAAACTGGTAAAATAGGTGGACTTGGTAATTATCTATATCCTAATATTGTTTTTGACGCAATGAATTTAAGTGTATCTGATATTGACTTTGCTGGTACCGGCACATGGTACTATGATAGTGTTAGATATTCTGGTATAGGTTCTATTCTACAGAATAATCTTGCTATTACAGGACAATATTTTGTGAAGAATAACTTTACTGAATTGGAAATGCCAATAAAAATGAATACTGCAACAAATGATAAATTAAAATATATTGATGGTAGTAAATCATTTTACGCGATAGGGCAGTATGAATCTTTGGATGAAAATGTTTCACCCATTATAAATACATCAAATTGTGTTATTAAAACATTTGGTAATAGAATTGAATGGAATGATGCCGATACACATTTAGATTGGATAGAAGAAACAAATTCTTTAGGTGAAGGTAGCGAAAAAGCAAAATACTGTACTTTACCTGTTAGAATGACAGATTCGGCAAATGATATTAGGATTATTTGTGATATAAATTGTCAAGATGAAGGTGATGTAATATTCTATTATAGAACATTAGATGAACAGTCTTATGATGATATACTAGATGAAGATTGGATAAAAATTGACCCATCATCTTTTATTTTAACTAAGGTTGATGATAGAACTACTTTTATTGAGCATGAGATAAATATACCGGATGTTGCTGGTTTAGAATTACCTAATTTTAAAGCATACCAGATCAAAATAGTATTAAAAACAAGAAATACATCTAAGCCACCTAGAATAAAGAAATTGAGATGTATAGCAACCACATAGGATAACTTAAATGCCAAAACAAACGTTTTCTAAACAACCTTATTTTGATGATTTTAATATTCAAAAGAACTTCATGCGGGTTCTTTTTCAACCGAATAGATCAATTCAGGTTCGTGAGTTAAATCAAATTCAATCTATTTTTAATAATCAGATTGAACAGTTTGCCGATCATATATTTAAATTTGGTTCTAGGGTTGATGCTGGTTCTGTACGTTATGAACAATATTCTGACTATGTTAGATTAAAGGATTTAGATACGCTTGGTGAAAAAGTTAATATTGGATATTTACATAATAAAACCATTAAAGGTAGAAATTCTGGTGTTAAAGCAGTAGTAAAACATGTTGAAGATAAAACACAAGATGATCCATATACATTATATGTTAATTATATCGGTGCTGGTACTGATGGTGAAACTTTTGTTTTTCTTGATGGTGAAACTCTTGATATTTTAGATGAAAATAATAATACAGTTTATAGTGTAATTGTTCGCTGTATCACTTGCGATACAAACTCAGATGAAGATGTTATTAATCCAACAGGTAAAGGTTCTTTATTCCATGTCGGTGAAGCCACTTATTATGTTTATGGATATTTTGTTGAATGTCCACAGCAAGTTATAGTATTAAGTAAATATACCACAACAGCAACAATAAAAGTTGGTCTTAATGTAGATCAGAGAATTGTAACCGAAGTTATGGATGAAACTCTGTTTGACAATGCTCTTGGTCAGGCAAACTATGCATCAGCCGGTGCAGATAGATACCAGATTAATTTAGATTTAGTTACTATAGGTTTTGATGAAGATATTGGAGAAAACTTCATTAAACTTGGTTCAATTCAAAGTGGTGTTCTACAAGAAATTGTAAATAAGCCACAATATGCTGATATAATGGATATGATTGCCAGAAGAACATACGATGAATCTGGAAATTATACTGTAACACCTTTCCTAATTACACCAGTTGAACATTTAAAAGAATCTGCGACAGATACAAGTGGTTTCTTAACAGCAGAAGAGGGCGGCCGTGAAGATATGATAGCGGCGTATATCTCAGCAGGTAAGGCATATGTTAAAGGTTATGAAGTTGAGAAAATAGAAACTTTTGTTCTGCCTATTGAAAAGGCTAGAGATACAGCAAAGAAAACTGGTGCTATAACCAGAAAGGAATATGGAAACTTTATATTAGTACAACTAAATGCTGTTTCTAATTTTATTCCTTCTGGTTCAGCAACTACAGGTTCAGGTAGAAAACGCAGAGTATTTGATTTCACTGAAGTTGATTTATATGATGCTCCAGTTGATAATCTATCATCGGCTGGTAATGTTATAGGAACAATGAAAGTTAAAGGTATGCAGTTGTTTGATTCGGCTACACCCTTTACCGATTCCGTTTGGAAATTAAATGTCTTTGATATGCAATTAGATCCAGGATCTTCATTTACTGATGTTCAGGGACTTTTAGCCACTGGTATGGATGGTGGAACTTCATTTGGTGCAAATGTTGTTGCTGATACGTATATTTTTAATGATTCATTAACTAGAATATATAACACCGTTGAAAATTCTTTGCTTTTTCAATTGCCCTATGAATTCATTAAATCAACTAGGGATATATACAATCCAACAGAATCCAGAACAACATATTCAACGCCTATTAAATATTATGCTCAAGCAGACGACACAGGTACGGCTACTTTTGTTACAAGAGGCGATGAGTCAATAACAACATACAACCAAGCCACATGGTTCATGGGTAAATATGATGGATCCGCCAATTTCACACCATTTGAAATTGTTTCCACCGATATAACTGTAAGTGATACTTCAATTACTGTTGCTAATTTAACAGCATTTAATGATTATTTTATTGTTGCTGAATGTTCTATTTCAAGTAGACCAGAAAAAACAAAACAATTAACAAATTTAGATTTGGATGTTGCGGCTGATTCTTCAACAATAGATTTAACTAAAGCAGATGTTTTTGAAATATTTACAATTGAACAGTGGAGTGATTCATACACCACATATGAAAATGCATTGTCAAATAATGCCGTGACAGATGTTACAGCAAATTATACATTACAGAGAAATATAAAAGACAACTTTTATGGTATTTCATATTTACAGTTGAACGTGGGTGTAACTACTCCATCGGCTGGTGAAATGATCAGAATTAATTTTGATTATTTCGAACATGGTAACACAACAAATGGTTCTTATTTTTCTGTTGATTCTTATACACCAACTATTAATGATCCGGACAGAACATTCACATATGAAAATATTCCATCTTATAGAACAAAAGATGGCGCAGGTTATAACTTAACAGACTGTCTTGATTTTAGACCTATTAAACAGTCCGATGGTACATTTATCGGAACAGAATATATTCCTTCAGAAAATAAAAATATTTTTGTTGATATTGAATATTATTTACCTAGACGAGATTTATTATGTGTAACAGATAATGGTGACTTCATTCAAGTAAAGGGGAAATCTTCATTAGAACCAAAATATCCAAAACAACCAGAAAATTCAATGTCGATTTATTCAATTGACATGAAACCATATACTTTTGATCCATTAAAAGATGCTAGATTTAAGTATCTTGAAAATAGACGTTATACTATGCGAGATATTGGTGAATTCGAAAAGAGACTTGAAAAACTTAGATATTATATTTCATTAAACTTACTAGATCAAGAACTTGAAACAATGCAGGTTGTTGATGGCGCAGGTAATGACCGATATAAAAATGGTTTCTTAACTGATGGATTTAATAATTTAAGAGGTGGTGATGTATCCTCTAAAGAATATCGTTGTGCTATTGATCCAGAGAAGGGAGAATTAAGACCACAATTCTTTAAGAAAGTTATTGATCTTGAGATTGATGAGAATGCTTGTGATCATTATAGTTTACAGGCTGATATGATTACATTACCATACGAACATGAATTACTTGTTGAACAGCCATATGCATCAAAAACAATTTCTGCGGCTCCTTTTTTCTTTATTAGTACAGTTGGTAGAATGACATTAAATCCGGCTAATGACGTTTGGAACGACACAGAAATGTTACCGGATTTGATTGTTGATATTGATACAGGTTTTGATGCACTAAAAGAAATTGCCGATGCGGCTGGAGTTAGTGGTACAGTTTGGACTAATGTGAGTAGTTCTGAACAATTAATTTCTTCTAGAATCGAAAGAACGACTATTGGGGGTGGCTTCAGTGCATTTTTAACTAATGGAGCAAACAACACTGTTGCGGGTGTTGACGCTCAGGATGGATCAACCGTTACTTCGCGGGTTGATACAGTTAGAGTAACAACCGATCAAACTGGAGTAAAAACTACATTAGAAAAAGATATATCAAATAATAGTCTTGGCACTTCTGTAACGGATGTTCAATTACTAACTTATATGAGACCAGCTTCAACAAAAGTTGTTATTGATGGTCTACCAGCAAATATGCCATTATATTTCTTCTTTGATGGTGTTGATGTAACGGAAGATGTTAGATATTTAAATGAACCAAGTACAGAAATAAAAGGTAGTCTTAGAACAGATGATGCCGGTGTTTTTGTGGGTGTTTTTACTATACCCAATACACCTACAAAAAGATTTTATGTTGGCACTAAAAAACTTGTTGTAACAAATTCAAAAACAAATTCTATGGATCCAGATGAAATCATAGGAACAGCAAATTGTGATTATCATGCCGGTGGTCTAAAGCAAACAAAACAAGAAACCGTTATTTCTACTGCTATACCCGAAGTTAAAAAAGAAAATGTAGAACGTACAATTACAACAACAGAAACAAGAAGAACGGTAGTGAGTATTGCTCCACCGGTCGATACTGGTGGTGGTGGTGGTGAGCCACTTGCACAATCATTTTTTGTGCAAGAACAGGAAGGTATTTTCTTATCTAAGATTGATCTTTATTTCCAATCTAGAGGTACATTTGATGGTATATGGCTTGAAGTTAGAGAAATGGTTAATGGATATCCGGGTCCAAACTTAATGCCATATTCTAGAATTGTTAAAAAACCCGAAAGTCTGAATTTATCCGAAGATGGTTCTATACCAACTACTTTTGAATTCGAAGCACCAGTTTACTTACAAGGAGCTACAGAATATTGTTTTGTTTTCGGTACTGATGATACAGCCAATAGAACATTCATATCAAAATTGGGTGGTAAAGATATATTGACTGGTTCTGTAATTGCAGTACAGCCGCATATGGGTTCTATGTTTAAAGGACAAAACAACCGTACTTGGAATGCTTCTCAGTATGAAGATATTAAGTTTAAATTATACAGAGCAAAATTTGACATATCACAAAATTTAACCTTTGTTGCTAATTCAAATCAAAATAATTTATTGAAGTATCTTGGTACAAATCCTTTGGAAACAGAAATAGGTTCAACTTCTGTACGTGTACACCATAGAGATCATGCATTTTCTGCCGGTGATAAAGTTAAATTGAATATGCTTGCCGATAACTCATTTGTATTTTTATTACAATCCGGCGATTTGGTTGAGGGGCAAACCTTAACCTCAGCCAACGGCTCTGGTATAATTAAAAAAGTTACATCGAAGGGTATTGATACTTCAACTGGCTATAAGAAATATGAAATTAAATTATTAGATATTACAGGATACTTTGCTGATGGTGAGTCTGTAACTGGTCAAATATTCTATGAACAAATTGACCAATATCTATTAGACAAATATGATATTACTATTGATCAAACTGGTAAATTAGCACCGGTTGGATATTTTCCAGATGGTATTGATAATACATTCAATGGAATTCCATTAGTTGATTTAAGTAAAGAAATTGTAATTGATTATGTAGACACAATGGACTCATACATTATTACAGTTGATACCCCAGCAACAGAAAAAGGAAGAATAGGTGGTTCTGGAATATATGCTTATTCACACGCTCAAATAGATGCATTTAATGTTATATGTAATTATATTGATTTTGATGGAACTGCAACTTGGGAATATGATGGTATAAGACATCAAACAATAGGTTCATCATTTACTAATTATGCAACAGTACCAAACATACCAACAAATGTAAATAAAGTTATTGAATTAACCGCACCACTTAAAATAGGTAATGACATAAATAAAGCACTGAACAATGGTGGTAATGAATTCTTCACTATTACTGGTACATTGAATTCATACATCGATACACTATCTCCGGTTATTAACTATAAAACATTTAGTTTAGAAACTTTTGCTAATAGAATAGATTGGAATGATTGTACAAATGCTTCTGTTTCTCCAAACGCAACCATAGATGGATTAACATTAGTTTGTGGCACAAATGGTAGATTCTATACAGAAGATCATCCAGTATTTGGTTCACAAAATGCAAAATATATTACTAATGTTGCTAATTTAACCAATCCAGCCAATCTATTAACCATTATGGCTGATGTTGTTGATTATGATCATTCTGAAATTGTTTTCTATTATAGAATAGTTGAAACTGGTTCTGAAACACTAATTGGTGATGTTGCATGGACTGAATTATCATATACAAAAACAATTTCAGAAACTTCAACAGATTTCAAAGAAATTGAGATAAATATACCTACAAACAATCCATTAACTCCACAAGATGAGTTACCAGATTTCAGCGCATTTCAGGTTAAGATTGTAATGCGATCAAAGAATTCTGCCGGAATACCTAAGGTCAGTCGTTTGCGCTGTATGGCAACAACATAAGGAATATAATATGTCATTTCAAAAAGTAAAAGAAAATAAAGATTTAATTAAAAACCCAAATACAAACATCGTTATAAATACGAATAAAGCAAATTATATTGCCAGAAGGGCTAAGAAATCTAGAGAGAAAATGAAGGATCAAGAAATTCAAAATCTTAGATCGGAATTAGATGAAATGAAAAATTTAGTACAACAACTATTAAAAGAGAAATAATAAATGGCTATAAACAATGTAACATTATCAACTAAATTTTTACAATGGAAAGATATAACAAATGATATTATTACTTCTGTTGGTGATACCGATTTATTAACAACAACAGCTACCGATCTAACCAGTGGTATTAACGAACTTGATGCTTTACAGGGTAACGATTCATTTGTTGGTTTAACGTCAACAACATTAACCGGTGCCGTTAATGAACTTAGAGCGGAATTGGGTGATATTACTGCATTAACTTCTCCGGTAACAACAGATTCCGTATTAGCGATTAATAGTGTTGATGATCTACTGGATAATGTAATTTCAGGTACACAAGATATTACATACGATAATGCTACATCTGGATTAACCTCAATTACAGTACAGGATGCTATAGATGAAGTATCAGATAGCGCAAATATAGCATATGATAATGTAGCATCCGGTTTAACAGCCACCACAGTACAGGATGCTATAGATGAAGTTGAAGGTAGAGTTGATACTTCAGAAACGGGTCTGACGGATTTAGTTAATGGTACCACAAGTATTACATATGATAATGTAGCATCCGGTTTAACAGCCACAACAATACAGGATGCTATAGATGAAGTTGAAGGTAGAGTTGATACTTTAGAAATTGATACACATTCACACGCAAATTTAACAAATCTGGACACTATAGATCAGAATCTAGCAACAACAGATACAGTATCGTTTAATTTTGTTCTTGAAAGTGTAACAACAGGTATAACTGCGTTTGATACTGGTGGACAAACCAATGCTACTGCATTAACAACATCGATCAATGAAATATCAACCGTTGGAACAGCAGGCGATAGTGTAAAATTACCCACTGCATCAGCCGGTTTAAAAATTTACATAATAAATAATGGTGCTAATGCTTGTGATGTTTTTCCTGATGTTAGTGATGATTTGGGTGTCGGTGTTGATACTGCTATATCACTATTAGCCGGCGAAACAGTTACATATATTGCTTATGATGATACAAATTGGAGAGCATTTTAATGGCATCATATTCTAATATAAAAATAGAACAAGGAACATCATTTGATGTTGTCATAGATGTTATCAATGATGATAATACAGCATACGATTTAACAGATTATGATGCAAAATCACAAATGAAGAAATCACATTACACATCATCATTTCATGAAATAACTGCATCGATATATGGTGATCCTGTAAATGGTCAAGTAAAACTTGCAATGACACCGGCTCAATCCAATGCTATAAAAGCTGGTAGATACGTATATGATGTTGTTATTTACAATAATATAACAGGTAATGTAGAACGTGTGGTGGAAGGTATAATTAATTTAACACCAGCAACAACAACCATATAAGCAATGAAAGCAAAAATAACACCGCAGAAGGTAGTAGGAAAATTACAAAATTTAAATTATCCTGTTGCTAAACAAGTTGGTATACAAGGACCCGAAGGACCCGAAGGACCCATTGGTCCTAAAGGCGATGATGGAATAAATTGGCTTGGTGATTATTCAGCAATTACTACATACAATACCGATGATGCTGTTCAATTTGGTGGTAGTTCATATATAGCAATTCAAGATAATTTTTCAGATATAGCACCAACAAATGTATTATATTGGAATCTATTGGCTTCGGCCGGTGATGACGCTGTATCTGAAAATACAATAAGTGCCATAGCAGGTGAAAATATTTCAATATATAGAGTTGTATATATTGAAAATGATAAAGTATATCTAGCAGATAAAAATACGTTGACATCAAGACATAAAATACTAGGTATCACTATAGAAACACAAAGTATAAATAATTTGATAGATATAAAAATTGCTGGTTCTGTAACGAATGCTTCTTGGAATTGGAATCCTGGTAATGTTTATGTTGGCTCCAATGGTGCTTTAACGCAAGTGGAGCCAACTAGTGGTTATATTGTTCAAATTGGGATAGCATTAAACCAAACAACAGTTTTAATAGACATAGACAAAGCAGATTATCTTGAAGATAACGATTTAATTAACGGGGGAACCTTTTAAATGGCAAATAAAATTCAATTTCTAAGAGGCCTGGAAGCTAATAGGTTAAGTGTAACACCTGCCGCAGGTGAACCTTTATGGACTACAGATGAAAAAATATTATACGTTGGCGACGGATCAACCGCTGGTGGTATTCCAGTAGGTGGTTTTACAGTTTCCGACGGCTCAAACAATACATATATTGTTGGTGGTGGTACTGTTACATTCTCGGATGATAATAGTTTCTTACGTGTATCTGAAAGTTCGGGTACTGTTACATCAACATTATTCATTGAAACCGGTGCAACAGCTACTTCTGAAGCATTAACCGCAACAGATGAAATGATTATTAAAGATGTTTCTGATACAACTCAGGATGCATCAGGTACTATGAAATCCACAACAATGTCTGAAATATCGACTTTTGTTCTTAGTGGTGTAACTGATAACTTTAATAGATTTCAAACAATTGCCGGTGATTCTGGTACAGATATTGTTGCCGCAAATAATAATGAAACAGTAACATTTACTGGTGGTACAGGTATTAGTGTTGCTACAGATGATATAACAAATACCGTAACAATTACTGGACATAATATCTATTCTTGGGATATTTCAGATGGTACCAATACCGAAACTATCGCAACCGGCGATCAAGTAGAATTTGCTGGTACTAATACAGGTACAAATGCCGTTACAGCATTAACAGCCACATATAATACAAGTAATAATACATTAACATATGATTTAGATTTCGATCAACTTGATACTGTTTATATGCCAATTGGTCAAGATAACTGGGTAGATACAACCGGTGACACAATGACCGGCGCTCTTACAATGTCCACAGGTTCAAGTATTGTATTAAATGACAATATTGTACTGAACATTGGTTCCGGTAATGACGTTAAACATCATTTTAATGGCACTTCATATATAACAGAACTTGATGGTGTAAACTGGATAGTAAGAAATATCGATGATGAAGCATTAGTAACAATTACACATAATGCTGATCCTGCATTATCACAGGTTGATATTGCCGGTAATACAATCATCGCCGGTAACTTAACTGTACAGGGAACAACAACTACTGTTGAATCAACCGTTGTAACAATTTCTGATCCTGTTTTCTCATTAGCAAATCAAGATCCTCTTGCTACAGTTGATGATGGTAAAGATCGCGGTATTGAATTCCAGTATTACGATCCAGCGGATGTTGGCAATGAAAATAAAATTGGCTTCTTTGGTTGGGACAATTCAACAGAAAAATATGTTCTGTTACTTAACGCAACCAATACAGCAGAAGTTTTCACAGGTACTAAAGCAGAACTTGATGCTAGTGTCGATGCAACAAACATACTCAATGCTCCATGGCTTGAAACTGAAACACAGACATTACAGGATGTAACTGATCTTGGCGCCACTACTTCAAACGCAATTAGTATCACTAACGCAACAGAAGCCGATGGTGCCGGTACAGCATCATTTATTGTTTCTGGTGGTGCCGAATTTGCTAAGAAAGTATATGTTAATAGTACAACATCCGCTTCTTCATCAACAACAGGTGCATTAGTTATTGCTGGTGGTATCGGTGTTGCTGAAAATGTAGTTGGTGCTGGCGCAGGAACATCTTCTTTGGATGGATTCACCATTGATGCAGGTACTTTCTAAGATTTGACATTATGTCAAATGAACTTCGCATAAAAAGAGGACTTGAGGCCAACCGCAGTGGGATAACCCCTGCGGCTGGCGAATTAATATACACGACAGATAATAAACGTGTATTTATTGGTGATGGATCAACCGCCGGTGGTATTCCAGTAGGTGGTTTTGTAACAATATCGGATACTGCACCTGTATCACCATCAGTAGGAGATTTATGGTGGGATTCTGAATATGGTACTTTAAACATCTTTTATCAAGATGTTGATTCTTCGCAATGGGTTGAAATTAGTGCTACGGGTGGAACAATAGAAACACCAGCAACGGCCGGCGGTGAAGCATATACGGTTATAACTACAACGTATACCGCAGTTGCCGGCGATTATATCTTAGCAAACACAACCGGCGGTGCTTTTACGATTACATTACCTGCTTCACCAACAGCAGGCGATACTATTAATATAATAGATGGTTTCACTCAATTTTCAGCAAATAACTTAACACTAGCACGTAATGGAAGCACAATTGAAGGATTGTCATCGGATATAATAGTCGATGTTAACGATGCTAAATTAAAAATAATTTATAACGGTACTACTTGGAGAATAATGTAATGGCAATAAAATTATCAACTCTTAACGTACAGGATGTACGTTGTAAATTTGAAAATATTGCTATCGGATATAATTCTTTACCACAGGGTTCATTCGCCGGTACACCAACAATAACAAATGGTGGTTCTGGCTATACTGATGGAACATATAACAATATAACACCAATTATTATTTCTGGTGAAGAACCAAGAATTTATCCAACATATAATGTTACTGTATCGGGTGGTGTTGTAACTGGATTAACTCTTGTTAGATTAGGCTCAGAGTTAAATGAATCAACAGTTTATTCATTTACAAATACCGATATAGGCGGTACTGGTAGTGGCGTAACATTTACAACTACAATAACTATTATAGCTGAACCAGGTTATAGCAATACAGCATTTGGTACTTGCACACTTTATGGTAATACTTATGGTAGCCGCAATACAGCACTAGGTTATGGTTCACTTAAATGTAATACTACGGGTTGTAATAATACAGCAGTAGGTTCTCATTCACTTTATGGTAGTACTACAGGTTATGGCAATACAGCAGTGGGTTATGGTTCACTTAAATGTAATACTACGGGTTGTAATAATATAGCAGTAGGTAATAATTCACTTAGAGTTAATACTACAGGTTATGGTAATACAGCAGTTGGTTCTTGTTCACTTTATGGTAGTACTACTGGTTATGGTAATACAGCAGTAGGTTATAATTCACTTCGTTGTAACACTACAGGTTATGATAATACAGCACTAGGTTCTTATTCACTTAAATGTAATACTACAGGTTATGATAATACAGCAGTGGGTTATGGTTCACTTTATGGTAATACTACAGGTTATGGTAATACAGCAGTGGGTTATTTTTCACTTTATGGTAATATTACAGGTAATAATAATATAGCAGTAGGTATGTGTTCACTTTATGGTAATACTACAGGTTTTAGTAATACAGCACTAGGTTATGGTTCACTTCGTTGTAACACTACAGGTAGTGGTAATATAGCAGTAGGTTATAGTTCACTTTATGGTAATACTACAGGTTACGCTAATACAGCAGTAGGTTATAATTCACTTCGTTGTAACACTACAGGTTACGCTAATACAGCAATAGGTTATAGTTCACTTTATGGTAATACTTACGGTTATGGTAATACAGCAGTAGGATTAATGTCACTTCGTTGTAATACTACAGGTGCTCTTAACACAGCAGTAGGATATGGTTCACTTTACGGTAATACTACAGGTTTTAGAAATACATCACTAGGTTATGGTTCACTTCATTATAATACTACAGGTTTTAGAAATACAGCAGTGGGTTATAATTCACTTCGTGCTAATACTACAGGTACTAGAATTACAGCACTAGGTTATAATTCACTTCGTGCTAATACTATAGGCATTAATAATACAGCATTAGGTACTTGTTCACTTTATGGTAATACTACAGGTAATAATAATACAGCAGTGGGTTATGGTTCACTTTATGGTAATACCACAGGCATTAATAATACAGCAGTGGGTTATTTTTCACTTAAAGCTAATACTATAGGCATTAATAATACAGCATTAGGTGCTTGTTCACTTTGTAATAATACAGGTAATAATAATACAGCAGTAGGTATGTGTTCACTTTATGGTAATACTACAGGTTTTAGTAATACAGCACTAGGTTATGGTTCACTTAAAGCTAATACTATAGGCATTAATAATACAGCAGTAGGATTAATGTCACTTTGTAATAATACAGGTAATAATAATACAGCACTAGGTATGTATTCACTTCGTGCTAATACTACAGGTTTTAGAAATACAGCACTAGGTTTTAATTCAAATAAAGCTAATACTACAGGTAGTTATAATACAGCACTAGGTTATGGTTCACTTTGTAATAATACTACAGGTGCTAATAATACAGCAGTGGGTTATCAAGCAGGTGATATTACTACTACTGGAACTAATAACACAAGTATTGGCTATCAAGCTGATCCATCTACAAATACAGTATCTAATGAATTCACGTTAGGTAATGCCAGTGTTACCAATCTACGCTGTAATGATACTACAATATCCACACTATCGGATGAACGTGATAAAGATGAAATTGAAGATATTCAATATGGTTTAGAATTCATTGAAGATTTACGACCAGTTAGTTTTAAGTGGAATAGGCGTGATGGTTCAATGAAAGATAAATACGATTTAGGATTTATTGCTCAAGAATTAGACGCAATTGAAGCCAAGTATTCTTCATATAAATACACAAGATTGGTTCATAAAGATAATCCAGAGAAATGGGAAGCCGATCCCATGAAAACATATCCAATTCTTGTCAAGGCTGTACAAGAATTGGCAAAACGAATAACTGACTTAGAGAACAAATAGGAGTTTTAAAATGGCTACACATCCATATACGATAGTTTTGAAAAAAGCTACCCCAACAGTTCGATTGACTGATGGTGTTGTAAAAGAGTGGGAAATTGAAGTTCTTTGTACTTCAACCGAAAACGGTTGGAAGAAAACTTTTAATGAACGTGAAGAAGTAGAATACTTGAACAAAGTTGCTACCGATTTCACAAAATCAGAATTGATAGCAATGGTCAACGTTAATGATCATGTCTTTGATGCTCATTGGGAAGCACACAATACCGCACCAACAACTGATCGCGTAGGTGATTTCTCTATTACTAATCTCGCCGATTAATTAAAATAGATTTATATTATGAGAAATATTATGGTCGCGGCTCCGGCGCATGATGGAGCCAATAATGTGTGGCATACTTGTGCTTTGGTAAATACAGCAAAACAGGCTATCATGCGGGATATAAACATTATTCCGATTTATATGTCATATGATAGTCTTGTTCAAAGAGCAAGAAATGATATTGTCAAACTTGCCCTTCAGATGGAAGTTGATGATTTAGTATTCATTGACACAGATCAGGATTGGGAAGTTGATGATTTCTTTAAACTCATTGAGCATGATGTTGATGTTGTTGGTGTTCCTATCCGTAAAAAATCCGACGAAGAAACATATAATGTTAAACTATTAAGAGAATATAAAGTTCTTGAAAATGGTTTGGTCGATGTTGATTCTGTTGGAACAGGTATGCTACGTCTAACAAGAAAAGCACTATTAGCAGTATGGAATGATTCCGAAGAATACTTAGAACAAGGTAAAGGCATGGGGCGCATGGTGTTTAGCGTAGAGATTGTTGGTGGTGTTCTATGGAGTGAAGATGTAGTTCTATGTAAAAAGCTAAATGACAATGGTATTAGAGTATATATTGACCCAACATTAAATGCCGCACATTCTGGACATAAGCGTTGGATTGGAGACTTTGATACTTGGATTGGGCTTGTTACAACAGAACCAAAACCAACTTTACAAGAAATGAAGTCTATGAAGGAGTTTTGATATGAAGAAATACAATTTCATATCAGGATTACCCAGAGCAGGTTCTACACTTTTAAGCAGTATACTCAATCAAAATCCACACTTTTCTGCGGGTATTAGTGATTGTTTACATTCTTACACACATTCAATCATACAAGATACTGACCAATCTGTAGGTATTGGTACACTTATTCCTATTGAGAAACGAAAGGAAATTATTAGAGGTATATTTGATTCATACTATTCAGATAAAAATGAAGTATGTTTCAATACTAATAGAGCGTGGACAGCAGATACGTACCTACTCAAAAGTTTATTTCCAGATTTTAGAATGATTGTTATGATACGCAATATTGAGTGGATATTAAACTCATTTGAACACTTACATCAGAAGAACCCATATACTATTAAGCCACTATATCACCATAAAGATTTACCTAATTCCATGACAAGATGTGCTATGCTTATGGGTGAATTAGGTGATGCGGGCTATGTTAAAGGTCCACTTGATTGTGTTATGTCAAGTGTTAATTCAGCAGAAGCACCGCAGATTGTATATGTTACTTACGGTAGTTTGGTTAAACAGCCAGAAAAAACTATGAGGTCAATATATGATTTTATTGGTGAAGAATATTTCGAACATGATTTTAAAAATGTGGATTGTCAATATGATGATTTTGACAATCAAGCTAAAATAGATGGGCTACACACAGTTAGAAAAGAAGTATCGTATAAAGAGCAAAAGGTTATTATACCAGATAATCTATTCGAACATTACAGTCAATTTAACGTGCTAAATAATATTGATACAAATTTAATTAACTTGATAAACTATAGGTAATATAATGAGTTTGAATACTTACATAATTGAAGGTGG
>Ga0208019_1000058_pt1 | contig 52685 bp, 43 predicted proteins | sample CB_VirMetaG_5_FD_184540 | JGI IMG/M metagenome (GOLD analysis project Ga0208019, IMG submission 184540) | Freshwater to marine saline gradient viral communities from Chesapeake Bay - CB_1508_1D Viral MetaG (SPAdes) (version 4) | ecosystem: Environmental > Aquatic > Marine > Coastal | place: USA... | reverse complement strand
GTGGAGTTTGGTGCAGTCCAACACACCAGTCCGAGCAGTAGTAGCACGGGCATATGAGTCTGCTGCCTTACGGCACTCAAACTCTTTGACCAGATAGTTTACTTCTTTCTGCGCCGAACGCTTGAATTCTAAGAACTTCTTATCAACTTCACCAAAGATTTCTTCGGTGGTATATTCATGTTCTTCCATCCAAGAACCCCAATATTCCTTACACTTGTCGTAAATTTCAGCATTAGGAACAATAATTTTATTCAAATCAAGTTTGGGAAGTTCCAGGTAGACATTCTCCTGTCCATTATGATCAACCAAATTCTTGAGTGCTTCCTCAAGTGACTCCATAGTTTTGACTTCAGGTTCCTCATTGGTTTCGCCACCAAGATCTCCAGCAGTGTCGCCACCACCTTGAGGTTTGGATTGATTGCCAACAGGAGCACCTTCGTTGGCATTATCTTCTTCGTTGGCATTGTCGTTGGCATTCTCAGTATCACCCTCAGGTTGATCAGAGAAATCAGAAGCACCTTGATTAGAACCAGAAGTCTGAGACTCCAAATCATCCATCGGGGTCTTAGTTTCTTCTTGCTGCTTTGCTTTACAGAACTTATAGAGTTGCTCTGCAGCAATCAGAACATCAGCAAAGGTTTCAGACTCAGCAATCAGGTTAATAATTTCCGTTTCTTCACCAGGTTCAATAGGAATATCTACAAAATTACCAATCTTAAACCACAAGTTAGCACGGTCAGCAAGATTGAAGGCATCAATATCTTCATTTTCAAGTTGAAAGAAGTCTTCCTCAGACAACTCCTTGTAACCACTATAGAACGTCTTAGCAAGTCCAGCATAACGACGCTTCATCAGTTTCTCAATACGAGCATCTTCAACCACATTCACAAACTGAGGTGGAATCTTATGAGTCTCCAACCAATCCTCATCTGGAGTGTAGAGAGCATGTCCCACTTCATGTCCAACCAGAAGATCATACATGGTGTTACTTGCCTTCTCCCACATTGGCAGGGTCAGCACACGAGTGTGGACATTGAAACAAGCAGTTTCCACTTTCTTGTGCTCAACCACCAGGTCCTCAGTAGCAAGGAGTTTGGCAAGTTGGGACTTGATTTCGTGGCGAACGGTCATTGCTCTGTTGCGTATGGACCTATTATACAAAAAAAGGAGGTCCGAAGACCCCCCCAGTGTGCCAGTTTGAAAAGTGGTTTACTTCTCCCCTTCTCTCTTGCCGAAGGTCTTATGCACCATCGTATCTAACTTTGAATGAAACTCAGTCTCCTTCTCTTTACTTGCTCCTTCCTCTTCTTCGCTTTCCTTTTCCAATTCATCAGGAGCATACTTTACTGTCTTACCATCTTCACGCTTGACAGTATAATACTTCCCCTTTCCTTCTGGATCAACCTTTACAACTTCACCTTCCATTCCACTTTCTTTGCAGGTGACTTCATCACCAACCTTAAAGTGGGATTCGCTAATTGGTACATAGATTGAAGCATATGCTTCAATAAATCCCCTAAATTTCTTTAAATCCATTTTCTTGACTTTCTAGGTATTTATAAAAAAGAAGCGTCTCGTTGATTGAGACGCTTCTTGAGTGCTTGGCGACGTGCCTTTGCTTGTCGGAGTGCTTGCGGTTTCAGTTTCCGCTTCTGCTCCTTCTTGGAGTGGTGTTGCCAGTTTGGAGTGTTCATTGCTCTGGTTTTTTCTTCTCACTCATTTTACCATGAAGGTACTTCTTTTTGAACTCTTCCCAACCTTCAGGGGGAGCAGATGGTTTTGGTTGTGGTTTTCCTTTATACTCTTGATATGGAGAACCACTCTCTTCAATAAATTTACTAAAAGTCTTCATTGAACTTTTTACTTTTATTTATTTCAAGAAACCTTTTTACTGAAACCTTTGACCTTATCAAATCTAACGATGTTATCAAACTTATCCATAAGATCATCAGTCTTATGTGAAATCACAAAAACATTCGCATCAGTTACAACATACTTAATGATCTTTGTAAAATAATCTGTTCCGAATCCATCAAGTGAACTATCAAAGATCTCATCAAGAATTAAGAGATTAGTACTTGCAGAATTTTTCATCTTTGCAATCTCCCTCCAGGTGAAGAGGAGAGAAAGGTCAATCCTCATCTTCTCCCCTTCGCTGAATGACTCATAACTAAAATCTTCATGAATTGGGGACTTCACCGTCTCTTTGAATTCTTCATCCAGAGAGAAGTTAATATAGAAGTCCATCAATTGAAGATATTTGTTGATCTGCTGATTCATAAGAGGCAGATATCTCTTAATGATTTTGGATTTTACTCCACCATCCTTCATTAAAGAATGTGCAAAATCGTGGTAAACGTTTTTTTCTTTTTGTTTGGATTGTGTCTTTTGAAGATCCTCCAGTTCTTCAATTAACTTTTCTAATGCATGGCGTTCAGAATTTCGGTTTTCAAGTTGTTCGGTAATAGTTTGAATTTCCTGCTCCAGATCTCTTGTTCTGGTGTGCAGTCCTGAAATCCGAGTATTTGCTTTAGAAATCTCATGCGTTAAGTTAGTTGCCTCCCTAGAAAGTACCTTGAATTGGTTTTCATTTTCCTCTTCAAGTCTGATGGCCTCCTCTAACTCTTCAAAACCCTGTTGGAGTTCCTTTGCCTTAGTTTCGGCATCATTAATTCTATTTAAGCGAAATGATTCCTCAATACTTTGAGTACAGGTAGGGCATACCGTATTTTCACTAAAAAACTTATGTTCTTTGGTAATGGTTGCAACTTTTTGTTGTAGTTTGCCACGGAGGGTTCCAAGTTTCTTAAGTTTAGTATCAGAACCAGAAAAGTCCTGCATCTTCTCTTCAACTGCCTTCAGTTCACCATTGTACTCATCAACTTCCTTGAGATGAGAATCAATATCCGTACCAATTTGCTTGATCTTATCTCTCTTATCTTGAATATTTTTCTTTCCAGTTTCTTCCAGATCAGAAATAAAATTCTTCTGCATATCAATCTTTTCTTCTACCAAGTCCTTACGGATGGTGAGTTCACGAACAGTTTCATTCGTGCTACGAATTCGGTCACGAAGAATATTACTCATAAAAGAGAAGATCCTAATATCCAAGAGATCCTCAATGATTTCACGACGACTGGCAGCGGGCAGTTGCATGAAAGGAACAAAGGATGCACTGCCAAGGATCACGATCTGAGTGAAAGACTTGTAATTCAGTTTAAGAACATTTTCCTCCAACCACTTCTGCTGATCGGTTGCTGCTGCTTCACGATCAAGAAGTGATCCGTTCTTATAAATTTCAAAGATGTTCGGTTTAATCCCACGAACAACTTTCCAATCAATTGCACCAGTGGAAAACTCAATCTCCACTAGACAATCTTTTTCGTTCACACTATTAATTAGTTGAGGTTTATTGATTTTACGAAATGGTTTGTTAAAAAGAACAAAGGTAAGAGCATCCAGAATCGTACTCTTGCCTGCTCCGTTGGTTCCAACAATCAGATTCGTTTGTGCTTCAGTAAAATCAATCTCAGTAAAGTGATTCCCAGTGGAAAGGAAATTACGCCATCTTATCTGTTTGAATAAAATCATTATCTCTTGGTGGGATCACTAGGTCGTCAGATGTGATAATCACATATCGGTAATTATACACGTTACAGGTGTTTATTGCAACCTCATGATCAACTTCCACAACGGACATTTCTGGATAGTCTTCTGCCTCTAAAAGTCCTGCATATCTAGTTGCATCATCTTCATCTTCAAAAAGGTACAGTGCCTTTTCTCCGTCTTCGTCGTGAACTGCATAGGCACCCTCCTCTTCTTGCCCAGCAACTGTAAGTATAAACATTATTCCAACTCGCAAGCCTCTTGATAAACTTCTTTCATCAACTGTTTGACAATATCTTTATCCAGATCAAAGTCCGAATCGTCAATGTATTTATTCAAAATGGTTAATGTGTCTTCGCACTCATCTTGGGATAAATTGACCTCATCATCATTGATCGCAAAGTTCTCAACAATCTTAATATCAACACATCCTGTTTTTATAATTTTATCAATGAACTTTTCAAATTGGAGTTGATCTGATTTTTTACGGACAACAACCTTAACGATCTTGTCTTTCAGAAAAGAGGAGTTGAATGTTTTGTAATTAGAATCCTCATAGTAGATTCTTTCAAACATTGTATATGGGTTCTCAATGAACTCCATTTCATATGTTTCTGTATCAAAGATATGAAATCCTCGTTTATCATCTACATCGTTCCAGAACATCTGATAGGGATTTCCAATATAGAAAATCTTTCCATCATTAGATCGTGTATGATAATGACCAGAAAATACAAGATCAAACTTATCAAAAGAAGATGGATCCATGCCATGATCCATAACATGACCACGGTGAGACTGGAATCCATTCAACTCAAGATGCCCCATGACAACTTTTGCCTTAGAACTCTTTACAACTTCAAAAGTCTGCTGCTCATTGTCCTGACAAATCCAAGGAACTAAAAGAATATTAGTATTCCCAACCTTATACTCTTTTGGTTCTGTAACTTTAACTACATTCTTATACTCAGTAAGCAAGGAATTGATAGAGTTAACATCATTGGTATTTTTGTAGTAAGCATCATGGTTACCAACAATGTTGTATAACTTAACTCCTAAATCTCTAAACTTATTGTAGACGTGCTTCTTTGCCCAATCTAATGCCCAAAAGTCAATAGTCTTACGACTATCAAAGGCATCTCCAAGGTGGATAACCGTTTTAATGTTTCTTTCCTCTAGGGTTGGGAAAAAAACATTGTCATAGAACTTTTGAAAGAAATCATGAAATGTTTTACTGCTCTTACGAGCACCATAATGAGTATCGGTTATCAGAGCAATTTTCATGAATAAAGTTTAGATTGAATGTTCTCCTTAATGGTATTATAATCGGAAGTATTGTAAATGTCACCATCTCCACTAAACACTTCATCAAATCCTGATCGTTCAATGATCTTAGTCCGAATATCCATTTGACGTTTTTCCTTTTGAATCCTTCTCAGGAACGCATAGTGAATGATCTGAGTGAAGTATGCAAAAGGATTAGAAGACTTCTCTGGATCAAAATTCTTAATGTATTGGACACAGTTTTCAATGCCATCGCAGATCATGTCCTCCCTAAACATATAGTTCACAAAATTAGGTTTGTATGAGAGGTGAGTGGCAATCTTGAGAAAACATTCTCCAAGATAATTAGTGATACGAGGAGTTGGTTCTCCTTTCTCGTGTGCTATTCTAACTTTGTTTCTGTAAACAATCAGTGCTTCTAAAAACTCTTTATTGTTTACATAATGTTCTGATTTTTTTCTAGTTCTGGACATTTCATGATTTCTTTTTAAGTATGTTCATATTATAGCATAAAACTAAAAGGCTTGACAAGTTCAAGTATTTTAAGTAGAATCACTCTGTCAGGGTTAAAGGGTTACTTTAGCTACTTTTATAAAGTCTTTCTAAAGACTCTCTAGCATTAGAGATGGATGATAAGAATCCCATTTTTTCATTTACTCTTGTTTGATTTGTATCTCTATTTTTATCTCTTAAGTATCTATTATAAACTGAAATAATTTCATCGTCATTAACTTCACTAATAGTTATTATTTTTTCCATATTAATAACTAAGATTGCATCACTTGACATTGACATCCATGGATTTATTTGAATAGCATTCACTCCCATTTGACGAATAGTGATTATTTCAAATGTAACAGGATCTTCTAAAAGCAATAGGGTTTTTTCTTCTTCTTCACATGGAGTTACTTTAGCAAATATTTCTTCTCCAGATATTAATTTAATAGTTGCATAGAATTCGTCTTTATACATTTTTCTTTAAACTTACTTGTACGATTTCATAATTGAATTTCTCTTGATTATAAATCTTGATTCTTTCAACCAAATGATTTAATGTATAATTTTTTCTTGATTTAAAAGTTATATCGTCAGCAATATCATAAAGAACTGCTTGAGTCTTGTTGTCTCCTTTTCTTAGAACTCTTCCGATTGATTGTAAGTTTCTAACTCTTGATTTGGATGGTGATGCAAAGATTACATTGTGTAGATTCTTAATGTTGATACCAGTTGAAAATGTTCCATAAGATGCAACAATTACAGCATTGTTTTCTTTTTCTGTGATCTCTCTAACTAGTTCTCTTTGTTCTGCGTCAACTCCACCGTGTACATAAAATATTTTACGATTATCTTTCACAGAATTATTTATTAATTCGTAGAGTGGTTGTCCATGAGATTCTACTCTACTAAACAATACAAGACTATTGCCTTTTAAATCCAAGACCAAGTTTTTGATAAAGTTATTTCTTTTTTCGTGCCCAATAATATATTGAATCTCATCTTCATAAGTTTCAAACTGTTGTGAATCATGCTTCATCAGCAAAACGTGAATTTGTAACTGTGAAAGATGTCCCTTATCAATAAGATCTTTTGTTTGTGTGACTTTGTATGATGGTCCAAATAATCCTTCTAACACCCATTTATGCGTCTGTGTGCCATCTAATGTTCCAGTGAAACCAAATCTATATTTGGCACTGTCCATCTTGGTCATGATGCTCACTAGAGACTTAGACTTAAATAGGTGTGCTTCGTCTCCGATGATAACTTCAAAGTCCTTGAAGAATGATCTTTGTAATTTGTAAATAGACTGCCAAGTTGTAATTGTGACAGGTGCTTGATTTGTCTTTTCTTTACCCGAATAGATCTTATGGCAATAATCTTCTGCATTCCATCCATAGTCCTGGAAGTCCTTGAACATCTGCTCTACGAGAGATGTAGTTGGAACAACAAGAAGAATTTTTTTATTTTTTTCTGAAAAGTATCTCACCACAGAATAAATCATCAAGGATTTACCAGAAGCAGTTGGTGAAATTAACAGTTTACGATTATATCTAAGTGCATCATATACTGCATCAACTTGATAATCTCTTGGTTTAAATTTGGCAATCCGTGTCATATAATCCTTGACACCCTCTCTTGAAATCATTTCATTGACTTCAAATGGAGCACCATAGAACTTATTATACTCAAACTCTACTGTATATCCAGAGTTTTTTGCCCATGCCATTACTTTATCAAGAAGACCAACATAGATCTCACCAGTATGAGAACTATACAGTCTGATCTTTCCATCCCAATACTTACTACGGTATTGAGGCATGAACTTTGCACCAGGAACATCAAACGTAAAATGGTCAGATAGTTCTTGGTTGATATGTGGTTCTGCTTTGATTGTTACATATACCTCATTCTTTTTACGGATAACGAGATCTGCCATCAACTATAACCCCTTATAAACTGTTGCCACTCAATAGAATTCTTAATTTGATAAGTTCTATTATTGATGGTTTTTAGGATACTATCCAAATAATTTAACATTATTTGGTAATAATCAATCTTACTACTAATCTTGATAAGATCTTCATCGGCATCTATGTACTTGTCTACATCTTGCCTTAAGACTTTATAATCAAATGGTTTATCAATATACACTTCTGGGTCTGCTTTGCCCGTGTAATATTGCCATTTATCTTTTTTGAGTTGCTTTAATTTGTTTTCTTCAATCTTCTTCAGCAGAAGAATATTATTTAAAATTTTATAATATTTTGCATGAAGAGAAGGAATCTTTGTAGACTCTGCGTGTAGATTGTCTTCGTCTATTTTTGAATCTTCTTCCCATAATGTTTGAATTTCATCAAGATTCATAAATCAAATCATAAAACCACTATATTATATATCGAGTATTTAAAAGTGACTTCTGCAGTGACATAATCAATGTCTTCTGCAGTTGCGTCAAACTGAACTGTAGAAAGACTTACGGGGAATACATCTTTGAAATCTATTCTTGCAATCTCATTAAAATTACTGTTGTAGATAAAGAGACTTGCATCCGAATACTCATTCATTGGATCCTTAGATGATATACTCGGATCATATATATTTTCTGCTTTCATATCAATAAATTCTTGGACACTTTCTGGATATCCAAGACCCCTTAACCAATTATGAACTTCCATGTAGTTGGTTAAGTTTTCGTCAACAAAAAATCTTAATGTGAAATCTTGATATGTTAACTTATCCCCAGGAACTGGAATGTCCTTCAGATAAGTTGGTTGTAGAGCAAATCCAAGATTGATACCTGGAATTGAAGCAGAGTTTGAAAAGAAGTCTGCTTTGGGTACTCTTGTAATTGAAAATTTAAATCCTACAGGAGAAAGATAGTTCCTGTTATCAATTTGATTAGTCCAGGGTTTCATTCTCCTCCTCCATTTCCACCATTACCATTCTCCTCAGATTCGGAATCTTGAGTGTGACCATTCTCTTTTGCTAACATTCCTGCACGATCTATCATGAAACCTGCTGGAATATTCTTACATTTTTTATCAGTAAAACACCAATACTTCCCCGAAGGACATCTTTTTTTAGATGCTTCACTGATGAAATTTTGATATGATTTCATGAGTTTTATATTTATTTAGATAAAAAAAGAGGGGCATTCGCCCCTCCTGTATAACCTTGTGGATCTAATGGATCACATGAGGTTGTCAACACGTACTCTTCTGTAGTAGCGGTTGCTGTTTGCCTTGATACGACCAAGACCTTGACCATCAGCAAATGAACCCTCAGCGAATGGGTTAGAAACCATTCCGTAACGGGTCTTGAATCCGATCTTGGGTTGGAAGGTGTCCTGACCAACGGCACGAACCATTTGGAGAGGAACGTATGGGCAATAGAACAGACCAGCGTCATAAGGTGAAGAACCCTTATAACCAACAACGTAGTACTGATTAGCAGAAACGTTTGCAGAATAAGGATCGATGTATACACGATACTTACCTTGGAGAACACCAGCGAAGGTGTTGCCAGTGTCGTCAACGTTGAGGTTGGCGTTCAGAGCAGGGGTGTAATCAAGAACACCTGCCATGGTGAGTGCGGAGGCAACGTCTGCAGAGCAGAGGATCATGTTGCCCTTCCCTCTACGAGTTCTTTGGGCGATAGCGTTCGCATCTCTTTCAATTTGGAACAGCAGACCCTTGAACTTCTCAACGCTCCAGCGACCGTTGGAGTCAACGTCCAGGTCAAAGATACCTGAAGTTGCGGTGTTTGCAGCAGCACCAGGCTCAGCAACCTTATAGATGGTTCTGATGACTTCACGGTTGATTTCTGCAAGGATCTCAGTTGACAGAATGTTTGCCAACTCAGCTTCTGCGTTCAGACCGTGAATTGCCTTGAGGTCCTGAGCGAGTTCGAGTGAATACTCGGCCTTCAGTGCTCTTGACTTTGCAGTAACGGTGACTTTCTCAATAGAGAATGCCATCTCGTTGAATGCATTACCAACACCGTCGCCAAGAGTCTCAGCGTCGCCAGTGTGCATACCCTGACCAACTGCGTACTCAGCTTGTGAGATTGACGAGTTGAGAAGACCAGGATTTGAACCGAGGTTGGTGGAACTAGTAGTACCGAAACCAACTGACACACCGTCAGATGCTTGAGCGGTGTAAAGACCTTGCTCCAGATTGTAGCCGCTGTCCTGACCAGAGAACTGTGACTGTGCCTCGTCAAAGAGTGCCTCAGTACCAGACTGGTTGGTGTAGCGTGAACGCATTGCAAAGATCAGTCCAGTAGGACCGTTCATTGGTTGAACGCCTGCGAGGTCATAAGCGACCAGGTTGGGCATTGAACGTCTGATCAGCGAGATCAGAACGGGGTCGAAACCTGCGGTAGCACCACCAGCGGCAGAGCTACCACCGAATGCACCAGATGCACCAGCAGCGTTAGCAGCGTTGGTGGGTGATTCGGAGAGGAACGCACGCTCCTCGGTCATGAATTTTTCTTGGTTTTCGAGCAGGACAGCGGTTACCATTCTGCGATGGGAATCCCTAATAGGATCAACTCCATCATAATCAAGTAATGGTGCCCACTTCTCCTGCAGATGCTCAGAATTGAACATTTGCATTTGATTTTACCTCTTTAAAAGTGTTTGTGGTTTAGTTTATAATGTAAAACTTACTTTTTAGAAACTCTCTGGAGTGCAGACAGATAACCACTCATGGATCCAGATGAATAGATCTGTGAATTGTTTTCTGAAATAAACTCAGCGGAATCTCTTTGAGCACTAACTACTCTTGATGGGAAGTATGCTTCCTTCAAGGTAACCAGTTTCTCACGGTAGTCTTCTTCACTTTCAAACTCAACACTTTCGGAAAGAGAAGCGAGTTTTTCTTTCTGAGTAACTGCAAGTCCCTCAGAAACTTCACCTAAGATTCCATCGGTAACAGACTCTGCCAGTCTCTTGTTTAGAGCAACATTTCTTTCGATTTGCTCGTTGAGTTTTTCTTCCATTTCATCAAGTTTATTTACCATGCTCTCAAGTACATCATATCTATCTTCAGGGATTGTTACATAATGTTCTTCAAAAAGACCCTTCATTCCTTGGAGGAATGATTCGGTCATCTCGGTCTTAAGACCTTCTTCAACTGCGAGTGCATTTTCTTGGATCCACTCGTCAGCAACATACTCAAGATATGAGTCAACTCTTTCGGTGATCTCACTCTTGAATTCTTCTACTTGTTCTACGATTGCATTTTCGTAGGACTGCTGCAGTTCTTCTCTGATTGCTGCAACTTTAGCATTGATTGCAGATTCAAAGATAACTTTTGCCTTTTCCTGGAACTCTTCGGAGAGTTCTTCACCTTGAAGAAGTGCTTCAACATCTTCTTCAATGTTCAGTTCAACGACTTCTTCTTCGGTCTCTTCAGCAACAACCTCTTCTTCTGATTCGGAAATTGCTTCTTCAACTTTGCTACGGAGAGCGTCCTCTTCGGTCACTTCTTCTTCGGCAACTAATTCTTGGTCTTCTACCTCAACTTCCTCAGCCTTAACCGCCTTAGAATTGACGACATCTCTTACTTGCTTCAGTGAAGCACCAGGAGTCTTCAGTTTTGCTGAATCGTCGTCTGCTTTGTAATTCTCTGGGGTAGGACCGCCAAGATCTTCCCAAGATCCAGTTTGACCTGGTGCCATTACACCAGATGCATTACCCGAAGGCATTGGATCGCCAGGTTTTGCGTTAGCGTTAACGGCTGTCTTGGATTGAGCAGTGCCTACTTCCATTTCTTGTAAATCTTTTCCACTGGACATTTGAACTCTCCGATTTTAACCTTTGTGTAGTTTTTAAAACTATATTTATTTATAAATTACAAATTTGATAGAAAATCATTAAACAGTTGAAGTTTGTGCTCTTCAAGAGCACGTTGATCAACTAATGTATTTATCCTGTTTCTGGTATGGGATGCAAATCTTTCACGAAGGATTCCACCTTCCCAAACCCATTCTTTTCCTTCCATGATTCCATCAACAAATGCATCTGGTGCAGAAGGATCAGCGACGATATCTGCAGCGGTTGCCAACATAAAGTCTTCACCAACAATATTTACGCCCTCGTTGTTCATTTTGATTGAACCAACGCCACGAGAAGAAACACCAAGTTTTACTCCCTCATTAATCAGGGATTTGGCAATTTTGCCCATTGGAGTTTCAAGAAGTTTCGCCTTACCGTAAATGTTTGAACCTCTTTGCTCAAGTTTTACGATTTTGTGTGATACACGATCAAGGTTGATTGTTGGTCCATCGGGGTGACCGAGTTCACCAAGTGCTCTACCTTTGTTGGTATACATTTCATTGTATCTATTAACCTCTCTGCAGAGAGTTTGAATAGGATACATTCTACCGTTGCGGTTCTTGATATCGCCTTGAAGGAAAGTTCCCTCAATATACATGCTCTTTTTACCGTTTTTTTCTTCAACGATAAAATCTACGGTTTCGACTTCTTCTCGGATAAGTTTCATTTTTCTTAATTTGTGTATGCTACTGCTTGAGCCCAAACATGTGTACTTATTCCAGCTTGTCCAGTAGAATCTAATGCAGCACCATGTTCTTTTTCAATAACAATGCTACTGTTTGCTGAAACGTAAATGGTTCTGGGCGTAGATCCTGCAACTAGGATTCCAGCAGCTGCGTTATTTGTATTTACAATATAAATTAACGTATTCGAAAGAATAGTTGCATCTACACTTGCTGCTGCTTGAATATCCTCAGAAGCAGATACTGGTCTAATAATCATTCTTCTTCTCCAGGTTGATCCTCATCTTCTTCAGAATCAATTTCGTCGGAAACTTCATCTTCTCCAAAAAGAGTAGAGGCAACATATGGTCTTGCTGCATCAATCTTTTCTGCTGACTTAGTATATAAAATCTCTTTGATTTTATCGCTAACTTCAGATGGAGAAGATTCACCAGAAATGATCATGTCCATTAAATCGTCCATTTTTTAATCAAAATATTATAAACTATAATGTATTTATATCTCTCCTCCTTTTGGAGGTTTTACTTCTGTTGCAGCACCTTGCTTATCTATGTTTGGTTCATTGATTGGAGCACCTAAATCCATTCCTGCTGCACCAGGTTCAATTGGCAATCCAGTATTTGGATCAATTGGTGCATTTGGATCGGGAAGAATTCCATCTTTGATTTCTTTATCAATCTGCTTATCAATCTCAATGATCTCAGTTTCTGTTTGCTTGAGAACTTTGGTTCTGACGTAATATGCAGAGAAGTATTTGCCCATGTATGGTTCCATAGCAGCAACTACTCCAAGTTGCTCAGTCAGAAGTTCATTTTTCTTGAGATCTGAGAAGTGGTTGTCATACAAGAAGTCATATTGAATATGCTCTTCAAGTAAATCCCAATCTTCTGGAGTGATAATATTTTTGAGAATCAATTGAGTTTTCAACATATCGTTGAAAATACCAGAGAATCTCTTACGGAGTCTTCCTACAAACTTAGTAAACTTAAGTTCATCTCTCAGAATTTCGGAAGAACGACCAAGATTAAATCCACCAGCACTATCAAGTCTGCTGGAAGGAACATTCAGTGATTTGTAAAGTTTGGCTTGGAAGTACTCAATATCAGCAAGTTCACCAAGATTTTGTCCACCAGGAAGTGTAGAGATTTCAGTTCCTCTTCCACCTTCTCTTCTTGGTAACCAGAAATCCTCAAGCATCGCCATGTATTTGCGATCATCACGAATTTCTCCAGTATCGGCGTTGTAAACCAACTTATTACGATAACGATTCATCACATCACGGAGATATTGTTCCGCTTTGATCTTGGGAAGATTGCCAACATCAATATAGAAAATTCTACGCTCTGGAGCTCGGGATAATCTGTAGATAACAAGAGAATCCTCAATCATTCGAAGTTGATTGAGTGCCTTGATCGCTTTATGTAAATATGATAAAACAGTTTGCTTATTTCTATCTACTAGACCAGATGTTACGTATGTAATTGCATCTTTTGCAATTTTTACTGAACCTTTATTATGTCTGCTCGGTATAATACCACTACTCTTTGATGCAGAATTTGGATCATAGAGATAGTATTCTTCAATTTCTGGTGCTGCATAACTTTCAGGATTCATTGGATCCTTTCCGTTTCTTGCAACATAAAAAGGTGATTGATTATTTTGTCCGTCTTTCTCTGCCTTACGGATTAATCTAATTTTTAATGGATCAATATATCTAATTTCTTGAATTCCAGCGGAAGGATCCTTAAGATCAATTACCTTGTGATAAAAGATTCTTCCATCAATGTACCAATTCCTGAAAATCTCATGACACTTTTTATCAAAGTTCATCAGACTTTTAATAGTCTTAAACTCATTTCTGATGATTTCTTTCAGTTTATCAGAAGCGGGTAAATTCGACAATTCAATTTCTAGAGGCGAATCGTTTGAGTCAGATACGATCGCCTCATTTACAATATCTTCAATTGCACTATCGCACTCTGGGTGCAGACACATTTCACGGTATCTACGTACCAGATCCTGTTCACTTTTATATACTCCCTCAATATCTACGTATTGTCCGTAGAAACCGCTAGAGAGATAAAAGTCTGATTTATCTTCCTCACTAGGAGGAACTGGGGAGACAATGCTTTTAGAAACCTTGCCTTCCCCAGGATCTGGTAGTTTGAAACCAAATAATTTAGCCATTAATCAAAGTTTGAACTATTATCTACTATTTATGAACCTGTTCCCAACTGGGTTGAACCAGATGGATCAAGAGCATCAAACCACTGAACTTGCAGTTCTACTGTGAACTCTTCAATGGTATCTGAACTATCGTATGAAAGTGCGATGTCAGAAACATTGGTTGGGAATACACCATAGAATCTGTACTGCTTCAGTACAGGAACTTGAGCGGAAGAAGAAGGAAGAGTACCATTAACTGGTGATCTACCGAGTTGTCTTACGAATACATCCTTCTGATATGCAGTAGGATCAGTAATTCCAGCATTGTCCTCATGCTTGTTGATGAGGTTCATCCATCTCTCGAATGCAGTTCTAATTGTGAAATCTACATCGTTGATGATAGTGACGGTCCATGGATCAAATGTTCTGTCACCAGCAACCTTCAGGTTTCTTCCTCTGAAAGGAATATTGATAGGTGCGATGTTTGACGCTGGCAGGTTTGCTGCCTTGACTAAGAATCTACTTCTATCAGTCAGTGCATCTCTTGTGGTTGAATCGGGAATAGCATCATCGGGGAAGTATAATTCACACTCAAATAAATTAGGTCTCGCACCACCCCCAATCATTCTACCCTTGAATGCATCAAGGGTTCTATCCTTCGTGTTTGGAATGTTTAAGTTAGCCATTAATCGTTTCCTCTAGTGAATTAAACGTTACCAACGACTTCTTCAAAACTTACGCCCGTGCGGGTAGCAACGAAGGTAAGACCGATGAAGTTAATGGATCTTGCGGGTTTGACAAAGATGTCTGCTCTAAACTGGTTAGAGTCAATAACGTCAGGAGTGTTATTTGTCTCATCGCAGATTACGATGAAATCATTAATTCCCCTCTTCGCCTTAACATCACGAAGATATGGTTCGACAATGTTTACAAAATTAGATCTTGTGATAACATCATTAAACTCAAAGAGTTGGTCTCTTGCCGCTCTTTCGATCGAACTTTCAATAGTAAGGAACAAACGACGAACGTTAATTCTGTCAAATGCAGAAGCATATGAAAGACCAGTCTTGTCACCAAAGAGAATAATTCCAGAACCAGGAGAAGCAATAACTGGATTGATTCTCTTAGGATAGATCAGATCTCTCTGTGCTTGTGATGGGTTGTATGCGAGTTTGACCGCACCGTTGATTGCTCCTCTTGACGAACCTGCAGGTGAGAACCAAGAATACTGGTTGATTGAGGTTCTTGCCATAAGACCTGCAACGTCAGCATTGCAAGGAATGTATCTGAACTGATTGTTAAATCTGTCAAACATATACTTATAACCAGAGTCAAATACTGCATAAGATGAGGAGGTCAGTCCATCAAAGAAGGCAATAATATTATTGGTTTGTGTATCGGAGTTTGCTACGTTAACAACTCCTGCTCTATGTGGTGAGATGCAAGCGATACAATCCTTTCTCAGGTTTGCAATTTCAATCAGTTTATTTGCTTTTGCTTGTGACTCATAAATTGTGTCGCCACCAGAAGGTCCGTTGATCAGGAAGTTTACATTATACTCTGCTGGATTCTTAAGAACCTCATAAGAAGAAACGATATTATCAAGAGTTGCAGCGAAACCACCGCTTGCAGTGTAGTTTTCACCACCAACGAGGTTGTAAGTTTTTGCTCCTGCAACTGCGAACTTAGTTCCTTGTGCAGCAGTACCCCAGTTACCAATTCCCGATACATTGAAAGAGTTAGAATTACCAGCAGTTAATCCACCAGCAATTCCAGCAGGAGCAGCACCAGCATAAACATATTCAGAGATTCTTGCCAGATAATCTTTGTAGTATACTGACTCAGTTGGTGAAGTTAATCCGTCTGAGGACTTAGTGAGATAGGTAAACTTCTCTACAATGTTTCCTGCTGAACCAGTGACTGCGCCAGTATCATCAACGACGACAACGTGAATTTCGTCGTTTGCTGCACTTCTTTCGGAAGCGTACTGTGAGGTTCCTGGTTTCTCGGCAATGCTCTTCCAGTATACGGTTGAATTGGTTAATCCGAGAGTTTGTTGATCATACCAATCATTTACTGTTGCAGATGTAAACGATGTGGCACCTGTTCCAGTGTTATCACTTACAGAGATTGTATTTGCTTGAGTGGAAGTAGTAGATGATCTTGTAAATGTAAATACAGCACCATCGCCAGCGGTACTAATTCCAGTAATAGTTCTATCTACAAAAATTGTACCAACTCCAACTGCAGCAACAGTAGTTCCTGCTGGAACAGTTGAGTTGCCACCAGTGCTGGCAACTGCGTCACCTACTTGAATTCCAGTTGTAGTAATTCCACTAATTGAAACGTCAAATGCAGCATCAATTACACCAGCGGTTGTTGCTACACCAACTGTAGTGGTAACTGTTGTTGTTGTTGGAGCCAGAATTGATAATGATCCTCCTTGAGAATACTCTGCAGCAACAGAATCATTACCTGAAACTCTATCCGTTACTTTTACGTAGATTTCACTTTGACCAATTCCAGTAACAATAGATCTAATGTAACCACTATAAGTGCTAGTTGATCCAGCACCAGCGGAAATTCTCCCTTCAATAGATTGAGTTACCGCAAATCCAACAGAAATTGCAGATGTATCAATTCCAGATATAGTCTGATCTGCAAATCCATCAATAGTGCAGACTTTTAAGTTATTTGCCCATCTTCCTGGGTTCTTAGCGGCATATGACCAGGTAGTTGCAGTACTATAGTCATTTACGTAGTCTTCGTATGACTTGACCTTTAAAGTCACTGAGTCTGCACTTACGCCAGCGTTTGCGTTATTGAGAGTGGAACCATCAGATCTGAGAACTCTTAGGATTCCGCCGTATGAGAGATATGACGACGCACTTAACCAGTAATCATACTGTGCGTCTGTAGAAATTGGCTTACCAAAAGTTCTGAGAAGATCCTGTTCCGTTTCAATTAGAATAGGTACATCTACTGGACCCTTTGCAAATGGTCCTGCAATAGCGCCAACTTGATCGTTAGCAGCATCTACTCTACCAATAGTCAAATCAACTTCTCTTACCTTGACGCCAGGTGATACTAAGTTAAGCGACATTTTTATTCCTCGTAAGAAGATTCATTTTTTCTAAAACTATTTATTATTTGCTACTTTTACATTGGGGAAACAGTGCATGAACATACTACCAGTCAGGATATTCCCACCTTAGAACCAATTCCGCTTTTCTCGCATTGAGTACTCGTTTTTTGGTGCATTCCTTACACTCATATGAATATGATGATGGATACATTCCTCTATTTTTTCTTGTCAGATAAAAACCATCAATTAAATCTTTTATTTCACCACAAGTCCTGCATTTTCTTTCTTTGAACAGTAAGTGCTCTAGTCCAAACTGTTCTTCAAAATCCATTACATGTACTCCCACATGTATGAACGATCACCATATTCATCCGTATACCACCTATCTCCACTATCATCTACAAAAGAACTATCATCTAATCCATCACTAATGAATCCAAATGGAGACATATCTTGCTCAATCTGATTCTTTTGTTCTTCGTATAATCTTTTTCTAACGTCCTGATCTGTTAGTTCTTTGAAGTAGTCTTGTGCAACTAACCAAGCATAAATGACCAAACACATTGCAAGGTCATCATTGCAACCTTCTTCTGCTTCAAATGAATTGTGCTTTGAAACGAAAGTAGTCAATTCTGAGATGATCTCATAGTCATTAAATATGAGTTTATCTTCTTCAATCATTGCCTTAAGGTTAAGTGATCCAACCTTCTTGACAGTTTTACTCATCTTTACACCAAGTTGAGTTTTCTTTCCAGAGAAACCCTGACCAACAATCTGACCTGCTCTACCTCTCATAGAACACATCAGCAGATTCTGGTATTCCAAATCATATTGGAGAATACTTGCTACCTGGTCTCCAATATCATTTACTTCGCAAAGGATAAATGCGTTATTATAATTCTTTGCTACTTCCCAAATTATATTGGGGAATAGCATTGGTTTGATTTCGTTATTTCTATATTTTGCTACTACTTTATGCGGAAACTCTGTAATGTCTACCACAACGAATGCAGAATAGTCTTCACTGACTCCCCTTGCAACGTCTACAGTTACAACATAATCATGCTCATCTTGTACATCCAAATATACATCTAAACCAGCACTCTTAGTTTTTGGATTATCGTATACTAAATTTCTAAGTTTACTTGGTGCAATGAGAGTATCAACCGATCCTAAAAATTCACACTCAAACTCAATTTTGAATTGCTGTTCTGATGTGTTTGCAATCGTCTGTTTTTTCCACTCATCATCACGTCCTGGAACTTCAGACCAGTGAACATCAGTTGGAATATATTCGTTCTTTCCTCTCTCCGCATCGTGCCACATGCGGTAGAAGTGATTCATGCCATGCGGCGTTGAGACGATGATGACTTTTGTGCTTTTACCAGAAGTAATAGTAGGATAAACAGATGCAAAGAAGGAGTCAGCGATGTGATTAGGGACGAAGGCGAATTCGTCGAGAAAGAGGATATTGAACGACATGCCTCGGACAGCACTCGCAGATGTAGAAGCTGCCAATATCTTACTGCCATTTTCCAGTTCTATGTTTCCTTTGTTCCATGCTATGATACCTTGTTGCATCCATTTTGGCAAGTTTTCATAAGCAGTTGCTAACCTTCCTAACAATTCTCTTGCGGTTGCTGCTTTGTTAGCAAGAATGCCAATGTTTACGCTATCGTTGAAGATAAGATAATGAAGAAGATACGAGACCACAGTAGTAGACTTACCAGTCTGACGTGGCATCTTACAGATGTTGAATCTATTTTTATGAAAATTGTTAATTAACTTCTCTTGGAAGTGATATGGACTAAATGGTACAAGACCTTCGTCCAGAGAAACAATCTTTACATAATTGTTTGCAAAATACACAGGATCATCTTTACACCTGATGAATTCTAAAACTTGATCCTGTGTAAATTCAATAGGCGTATTTGCCTTTTTTAGATTAGGATTGCCAAGATATACATTATCACTCATAACTTACATTTTGATAAGATCTGCAAACGTTTCCTGTGTTTTGAAATAAAGTTTTACGTAAGACTTTGAAAGATTTTTTAAATACTCTAAGTCATCACATGCATCAATTTCTCTTGAAATTTTAGCATACTCAAAGTTTTTGCTTACATTATCTAGTTTGATTTCATCTGGGTTCATTTTGTGTACCTGCAAAAAGTAAAGGTTGGGTTGGATCCCTCATGACTGGATTATAGTACAGAACCTTTGCACCAGGATAAACCTTTACGATTTCTCCTAAAACTTCAGATTTGGACGGTCTTCCAAACTTAGGGAAAAACATTTGAGTTGTAATTGATTTACCCCTCCAATTTAAAATAATACTATATGTTTTTCCTCTTTCCTGTATTCTTAAATACGACTCTTTTACATTAGCAGTTTTTTTGGGAGTTGATGGAATAACCTTTTCTCCTTTTGGAACCAATCTCTGAAGGAGTTTATCTGGACCACCATACTTTGTTGCATCAACTGCTTCCATTGAAACATTTTTTGCTTTACCTTTACGGTTTGGATTTGGGTCTTCTCTACGTTTTTTCTTTACTCTTCTTTCTCTCTCTTCAGGATCCATTGATGCACGAACATCCGCATCTCTACAATAAGGTTTAGTGGTCTGACCTGGTTGCTTAGCACAAGGTTTTCCATCATATTTTCCACCAGTTTGAACCCAACCCTTAAACCAGTCCTTCAACGAATAACCAGGATCTCTTGGTGTTTTTCCATCCAGTTTTTCTACAATGGTTTCTTCATTAGTGACATAATCTGCTGCCGTATCAATGTAATCTGCTGCCTTAGTAATTTTTGATTGTACCCATGCCTGAAGATTTCCTTCACCTTTTTTGCCCATCTTCTTCTGAAGACGTTTTGCTGCATTAGTTACAGTCTTTAGTTCAGACCGTGCCATTGAATATTCATGGTCTTTCTCTTTTGCTTCACCAATTGTTTTATTATTCAAAAGATAATTTTTACTTTTCTTTCTTGGTGTTTCAATAACTTCTGGGCATTCTTTCGTGCCATGAACTGGACACTTCTCCCCTTCTTTTGTGTGAAGGCAAGTTGACGCCTCCATAAAGTTTTTGAAAGTTTTCATTCTTTGCTAAATCCTTGCTTTAGGAGTTTTTGTAGTTCTGCGGTTGATCCAACAAACAATGCATTATTAACAGTAGTTGGAGTGTTCTTCTCTTCTTTATTTAGATCTTTCATCTTCTGCTGAAGATCTATTAACTTATCTGTTACATCACCGACACTTTTGATCAATTGTCCAACAACTTCATATGATCTTGGTTGTTGCCCTTCTTCTGCCAGTTCAAGAATACCATTAATTGCTTCTTGACCCTTTTCGATCAAAGAATAAAGATTTCCTCGTGTATACTCATAGTCAGTAACCGAATCACTCTTCTTTTGGATCTCTGCTAACTGCTTTTTAGTTTCTTTCACTACTTCATTAGCAGTGACTTCTACATCTAAGGATTGATTTATTTTATCAAATGTTTCACTCATACATCTACTCCTTTAGTTGGACTATAAACTCTTCCATCACCAAAATCAAATCTAGACTCACTGAAACCAAAGTCATCTCCAATATCAATTAAATCATCATCAATTGAATTAATAATGTCAATAGCATCTCCACTTTTATGTGATGATGCTATTGAAGTATCCATACCTCTAACAACGGTTATATTATCACCATCAATTTTTTTGATTAGCATTTCTTCTTGATTTATATAAATGTAAGACTCAACAGACAAAGAACCTACATTTGCGACCCTAAAGGAGGTTATTTTTTCATCTATGTCTTCAAGAATAACAGATGTTCCATCATTATTATAATCTTTAGTTGCTCTTGCTTCTGCTGTATATCTTAATTCCCTTCTTGCTGTATTTTTGTCAATGGTAGTATGATAATCAACTTGTACCTTTTTAATGAGTCCTTCAGTGGAATTAGCAATGGGACCAAAGAGAAATGTCTTAGCAGTAAAATCTAAATTATAAACTATAACTCTTTTCTCTTCATAACCCTGATCATAATTGTCTTCAAAATTTATAGAATCTAAAATTATGGGAATATCTCTTTTTTCTCCAATTGAACTCACTAAATCAACTGTCAAATTAAATGATGGTTGGAAAAATGGAAGAATTTGCTCAACTACTTGCAAAGCATCTTCATTATATTGTGCAAGCAAAGATAATCTAAATCCAACATTATATGGAACTGGCATATAAACTTTCTTCGCTATTTTTGATCCATCTGTGGATACGGTTTTGAAAGTTTGCATTGTTGAAACTTTTCTTTTCGCATCATATTGTATATTTGTTATTTCAAATGCGAGTCGTGGCAAGACAATAGAGACTCTTTTCCTCAAGTCTTGCTTTTGTTCAATTCTTGCTAAAAACTTTTCTGCTGGTCCATACGCAATAGGAACTTTGATGACACTATAACTGCTGCCATCTTGTTTTTTGTGTCTAATCTCTATATTATTAAAAAGTGTACCAAATGCAATAATGGTTTTTCTAATAATTTCGTGATAATCGTATGTACCAAGCATTATCTTATAATGTACGTATACTAACTATTTAGAACTCACCAAATGGGTTGGATTCGCTGAAATCTAATATTTCATCAGCCTCAGTTTCTATCACTTTATTTTGAGAGTTCAAATCTGTTAATCCGAGTTTTACAATATTTTTAATTGTATAACTTGAGTCTGATCCATTTAAAGTAGTTCCGATTCCAACAACTTGTTCTCCCAGTGAGAATGATCCAGAAATTGTAGAAACTTTTAGTATCTTATCTTGACCATCCCACTCTTGAACATATGCAGTTGTTCCAGTTGATACGCCTTTAACTATTTCTTTAAACACATAATTGCCAGAAGAAGAACTTGATGCATCTGGATCGGAGAATGTTATAGTTTGGTCTTCTTGATTTATATGGTAATCTTTTCCAGAGTATCTATAGTATACTGATGTTACTATTCCACTTGAATTTATGTTTGCAATAGCAACTGGTGGAATTGCTCCGCCAATACTTGTTATACCAACTGTTGGTGCAACTGAATATTGACTTCCTGCAGAAGTTATTATCGGTGGCATCAATGCTCCTCTATTAACTATAGCAGTTGCTATAGCACCAGAACCACTCTGACTAATTATTGATACTGAAGGTGGTAAAGTATATCCATAACCAGGGTTTGAAATTAAAATTTCATCAATAGATTTTCCAACTTGTCCAGTCTTACTAGTCATTATTGCCACGGCAGTAGCATTATGCAAAATATTTCCTGTGGGAGAAGTTGAAATTGAAACGACTGGTGCTTCGGTATAACCAGTCCCATCATTAATTAAGTCAATATTAAATACAGAATATGAATTATTTAATTCCACAGGAACTGCTAATTCTCTATTGACATAATACTGTTGATATGTTTCTATAGATCCAGTTGCAGTTTCTGCTAAATCGTTGATCATTTCCAGTATGGTTTCTTCAACATCAAAACCAACTACAGATTGATCTGCCTCATCATCGGATGTAAATATATTATCATCGAGAGCGTAGTCTATAACTTCACAACTCAATTGATATACATACAGATTGTTTAATTGATAGAAAGGTTTTTTCCCCTCAACATATTTTATTTCAAACATAGTATTATCTAGTGGAAGATATATTAAATCTCCTTCTCTTGGTCTTGATAACAAGAGCAAATCATCTCCAGTAGATTCTGATAAAAAGGGACTTATAAAGTCCTCATATCTTTCCTTTGATACTATAAATGTGATGGAATCAGTTGTTTGCACACCAAATTTTGAAAGTATGTCACCACTACCCTCAAAGCCTTGGTAGTTCATGATATATGCTTCTATTTTGAATGAAGCATCAAAATTAGAAGCAACTACATCTCTAAAAATTGCATCTCTGTTTATAATTTTTCTGGGCAAATATGAAACATCTTGCCCATAAATTTTTAATTGTTCATTAATTAGATCCTGAACTAATCTTTGCTCACTTGCTGATCCTTGTAGAAAGTATGAGTTTAATGGCATAATATTAACCTATCATATCTAATGGTGGCATTTCGTATGTGTCTCTTAGTTCTCTTTCTATTTCTTCTATTTCACGAACTGCATCATCATATAATTGTCTTCCATTTAATTGAACTCCACCAGGAAGCATGACTCCTTGGAATTTAATTAAATTTTGTCCCCATTGCCTCTTGATCAGTGACGTAAGATACTTTTTTAACCACCAGTCATTATAGATTGATTCTGCATCTGCTGGATCGACAAGTCTATAGCAATCGAGAACAATATATGTATCAGAACTAAAACTTGCATAATCAATATCAAGATATAGTCTATGTCTCTTTTTATTAAAACGTAATTGAATATCTGGAGTGATCAATCTGCTAAGATCTTCCAGATATGTTTTTGTCATCGCATAATTTAATAGATCAAGTGCCCCATAGTAATATAGATCGTTTAAGAATAACTGATATTTTATATTAAACAGTCCACTGGAGATTGTACTATTATCCATCTTGAAGACTTTATTGACCCCAAGCACATGATCTGGTAATTGTAAAAAGTTTGTACTTTCTTTCCAGTCAACAGAAGATACACCAACCGTTGATGTTGCAGTGGTTGTTGTTATACCAGTTTTTAGTGTTTCCTTCTCAGACTCCGAAATCTGATGCTTCAGAAAAACTCTTTCGATACCATCAAAATGATATTCTTGAAAATGTTGAATTGCATCGTCAACTAAATCGTCAATTTGATCATCATCGACATTAATTTCCAAAACAGGATATCCAAGTCTTCTTAGACAATAATCAATTAAACCTTGTCTACTTGTTGGTTGACTCATTCTTCGATACCTGTTTTTTGATATTTATTTGGATCAATAACTTCCGCCATCTAATTCCGCACTAGATTTCCACTTTCCTTCTGTGCCATTGTAAATTAGCACCATTCCATCAGAAAGTGATTCCGTATTTACATCAACAAGTTCACCCAATCCAAAACTAACATTTCCAGTAATGGCTGATCTTATTTTTATAGACTCTTGTGTTCCTACTCTTACTCTAATGTCTGCCATTTTTACCCTACCGTAACTCCAGCAGTAACTATAGCACTTCCTTCTACAACTCTAGTTTTTGTAGATCCATCATCTATGAGAATATCGTATACGTATCTTCCTGGTTTGAGTGTTGATGTTATAGATGATGCTAATCCTATTTGCAACTTACCCAAAGACACGTTTGGAAATGTAACTGAAAATGTAGCACTTGCATTTAAAGATGATGGATGTTTTTTCATCACGGAAGATCCACTATAACCACTCAAATTTAAATAGTTTCCACTATTATCCTCTAAGTTGAATAACTGATAAAAATCAGCCCCAACATCTATTACAATATTACTAACATATGCTGCCATTAGTATAAAGTCAGGATATCCTTTAGGTATTTATAAGTTAACCATTCACAATTGATTTTAATAAGAATTTTATTTCATTAATATCCGTTTTAATTTGCTGGACTTCATCCTTTAAAATTCTCAATTCCATCTTTTCCTTATATTTTGTTTCTGAGAGTCGAATGAATTTTTCAAATTCATTTTCATTATTGTTTATTATTGCATTCGACTCCTTGTTTCGCACAAGAGAAGAATCTGATTTTACTTTAATATAATTATCCATCTACGCTAAATGATCTCAATGCAATTGCTCTAAAGTTCTTCAATCTTGGTGGTTTTGCTTGGTTTGTTGATGTCATTACAACCTTAATCATAAATCCACTAAACTGTGCCATATTATCAGCAGTAAACTTGTACTCGCTAAAACTATTTTCTAGTGAATTTGGATTTACAACCTTATCTGATGAACCATCTGAATTAAATGGTATGTAAACTTGTTGTGAATCTGCAGAATCACTTCTGAATAATTTGTAGAATACCTTAAATTGTCCTTCTGCCTCTCTATGTCCATCAAACTGAACATAGAGTGAATTTGATGGGAATTCAAGAGATATTTTTCTTGTTTCATAAATAGCAGAATTTGGATCAGAACCAGAAATCCTAACTCTACTATCTGTTTCGAAATCAGAAACATTCGAGTCTACAAGATTGCTTATTGCAATTACGTTTGCTCTGTCTAAGTCAATAATTGGTGAAACATCTTCTTTAGATGTTGATAATGCTAAGGTAATAGCAAATGACTTAGAACCTCCAAGTAAATTGTATTCATTTACATCAGATGCTATTATTCTGGAACTATCTAAACGATTTAGTTTGTTCAACGACACTCCTTCATATCCTAAATCTAAGAAAGAAGATTCAGAACCACTTAAACTTGTTCCAGATGTAGTTTTAATTGAAGCAGTGACATTTGTTCCAGTTGGAGTAATCATATTAAATTGTGGATCAATATATTCGAATGGAATATTTTGTGAAATTTGTAATGCACTTCCTCCACCAGATTTAGTTGATCCAAAGGTTTTAGAAGTATCGCTTAACTTCAGATAATACGAATTAAATGTTTTATCTCTTGGATCTATGTTATGTTCTTTGTTTATCTTTAAGAGAGATACAGAGTTGAATTCATACTTATAAACTGCATCATTTTGTGAGTGATTTGATTTTAAACTAGAATCAATCACTCTAGAAGTAATTGTAATATCATTTCCAGAAATAGTATTGTAAGAAATGATTTCTTTGTTTATTTTAATGTACCCTGTATTTGCTGCACCAACTGGAGATCCTTCAAAATTAACAAAGTTGCTTCCATCACCAACGGTGATTACAGTCGTATCGTCATCTATTGCACTAATCAAATTGGTTGGTGCAATATCAGTTGCAAAATCTACAACCTTCACCTTATTAGTGCTGGAATGCATACCATGATTGTGGTGATCAAACAGTAAGGTATAACCATCTCTAATTGGATCATCATTTACAGAAGTAGGAGCAGAAATAGTCGAAGAAGAACCAACAGAATTGTAATACGTCAACGCTATTCCAGTGGTAATATTTGTATCAATATTATCAAGGACAATTAAGTTTGTTTGACTGACAGATCCAACTGTTACTCTTACTCCAGATCCAGTCTCTCCAATTTGATTTGCAAGTAAAAGATCTCCAACTGCATATCCAGAACCAGAATCAGTTACACTAATATTACTGATAGCTCCACTTGAAACTGTAACAGTAGCAAGACAAGAATTTCCAAATCCAGTTAGAGATGTAAATCCTATTCCAGTAAAAGTTCCATCAGTCAATCCAATACCAGAATATGAAACAGTTAATGCCGATCCACCAAGATCAACTGGACCTCCAGTGGCAAAAATATCTCCAGAATTGGAACCCTGTGTAATGGTATTTCCTTGGGCAAATGCAGTATTTGTACTTGCTATAGATACATATTGTCTCTTAGAGTATGCTACTACTGGATTATTTTTTCTGACCTTCACTAATGGAAGTTCTTTATTATAGAAAGTAATAAATGATGGAGTATTTGTTACAAATTTTGCTTTGAACAACTTAAATTTCAAGTCTTCAAGTTGACTTGGAGTCCAAGTTGAACTATTTTGTGATTTGAACAGAGAACCAAGATATGGTTGTCTATTATAAACTGTTTGGAGGATTAAATCTTCCTCTCCCATTCTTGTTACAAATGCAAGATACTTTTCTGTTGGTGCTACCAGTACCAGAGCATACTCATAACCACTTTGCAAGTAAACTGGTGTATTGAAGGTAAATCTTGTTGCAACGCTACCATCAGTTGAAGTGTTTACACTTGATGGATTTAGTGTAACTTCACCATATGGAACAATAGTAGTAGTTGGAGTTCCATCTCTCATGGTTCTAATTTGAACCGTCACCGCAACATTTGGATCTTTTTCTTTAAAGTAAACTTCACCACCAGTAATAAAGACTCCATCTTGACTTTGGTTTCTATCAACCAAGAAAGACTGAGCAAGTGGATCATACCAACCAGTGTCTCTAGTTTCCTGGACTACGATTGTTTCTTCTTCAAGTTCTTGTGTAATCCTACTAATTGGTTGATCACTGCCGATCTGTTTTCTTTCTACTTCTGCAGTTTTGATCGATAAAGTTTGCTCTTGGACATTTTGAGCATATCCAGTGGCAACAAACACTGCTTCCGCAGAACTTTCACTCTTATCCAATTGATTTGAGTTTACTGAACTCGTTGTCAATCTGATTGTATTGCTTCCAGTCGTAAACTTAGGATTACTTGAAACTTTTGGATCTGGGATATGTAAGGAGAATATGATAGTTCCAGTACTATCCGATACCAATTCAATATTATCAACAGTTGCTTCTGCTGTTCCAGAAATATTAACTAATTTGCTTCCAGACTTTACCCATCCAAGATGGTCTGGTCTTGTTTGAAATGCAAGTCCAGCAGTGTCGATATTTAAATATTCACTGCTTCCAGAGTATAAAGTAGTTCCATTAATACTTGAATCAACAGTATCTGTTGGAGCATTGAATGGTCCAAACAAATGGTTTGGTTGTGCCAATCTCATTCTAATACTTGCTGTTGACGATCCAGGAGGAGTAACAGTATCAACAATATCACCAGTTGCAAAAGAACCTCTAACCATAGTAATTGGAAGAAGTTTTGGAACGCAATAATCTGTCATGTCTACGTTTTCCATAAAAACGTAGTATCTGGTATTTGGTTTTAATCTCTTGCCAACAACTTCAACATTCCTTGATCTGCAATTGAAGAGAACATCTACTCCAATGACTCTACTTCCAAGACTTACAACTTCTTCGCCAGCGGTAAGTTCGAAACCAAATTCTCTATCGATACCTGTTTCATTAAATGTATTAAGTAATTCTCTTTGTCTAGTTACAGCATCGGTTGTAATTCTTCTGATTCCATTACCTCTTAGCAATCTATTGGAAGTTCTTTGTCTGCCAACCTCTACGTCACTAAGAACTTCTTCTTTGATTTGTTCTCTTCCTGTCCAAGTTTGCTCGTGAGAATTCCAATAACTTGCGGCCATTCCACCATTTTCACGATCTTCAACACCAAGAAGAGATGCCATTCCATCAAATGGAGAATCGATCTTGACTACATCTGGTGTTGGTAAAATGACTTCTTCCATCCAGAAGTCTGATGCAGGATTGAGTGAGATGGATCCTGCATATAGTGCAATATGGAATGGGTTTAAATTCTCTGTTCTGGTCGCTAAAGGTTGATCTATAAAATCTACTTCAGTGAATGACAAAGTTAATGCATTACCCTTTCTGGTGACATTCGAGTCTTCAAAATCTTCAATCCACCTATAGTCTGCATTTACTGGGTCGGACAGTGAAGATTTAGTCTCAAATGTAAGGGGTATATTTCTTTCTGTGGATCTTGGTCTGCACTCTCCTCTTTCGACATCAATGTCAAAGAATGAATCTCCAGATAAATTATGTGATCTGTGATTTCTAAAGTTATCAACGAAGAATCCAGATTTGAATTTATCTAAACCTGTATTTGGGTCTTTAATTGAAAGATTTTTTGTGTCAGTTTCTAGAAGAGATAAAGTCGTGTACTCTTCAAGGGTTTTAATTCTATTTTCAAGTCCACCAATATCACTCATTGTGAATCTCTTATGTGGAATAAGTTTCACATTTGAGTCAATTGTTGCATTGAAGACATATGGAGTCATGGATATGACAGCAACCTCAAATGCCTCAGTATTTGAAACTGGTGCCTTTGGATATTCTGATGGTTCTCCTTTTTTGACTTCAAATTTTCCATCTTTAGTCAAATACAACCTATCAATTCTACCAAGGTAGTAGGAATAATCCACTACAATGGTTTTATTTGATACTACTGTTTCTGATGATGAAGAAGAGAAACTTCTACTGTTAAATGAGAATGGTGAATCACTAGATGATGTAGAATATGAATTGACTCTTGGTCTAAGGTCAATAAAATCTGTTGCTCTTCTATCAAGTGCAAAGGGAATATCATTTGAATAATTAACAGACGAATAACTGTTTATGGATTCAACTGTTCCACTGCTTTCATTATTGGAAAAATAATCAAAAACAATTCTTATTTTTTTAGTTGGTTCTGGTATATTTCTCTTTCTAACTATTCTTCCAAAGTCACAAAACTCCGATCTTTGTCCATCATCTAAAACATAGTTTTTGGAGATATTTCTACTTCCGACAGATAAACTACTAATCTGAGCAACAATGCCAGAGGTTTTTAGTGTAAATGATTCTCCAACCTCAAAAAGTCTATCATTCTCATACACAAAATTCAATTGTGTTCCACTTAAAATATCAACGACACGAGCAACTGCTCCAGAAGTTGCTCCTATAAATTGTTCACCTACAATAACATTATTCGTAAAGGTATCACTTTGTGATGAAACTACAATTGAAGGTAAAGATGGATTACTAGAATCATTTGATTCAAATATTGCAAGAATTCTAGAAACGTCAGCAACGTTCAATGATATTTGATCATCTTGTACTCTTGTTCCATATACTTCACTATATGAAAGTCCATCACCAAAAGTTGTAGATCCAATTCCAGATCCTTGATGCTTTGATCTACTTACAATAAGATTAGAGCATCTTTTGATTGATTTGTTCTTTGATGATAATTTAGTTCTTCTGCAAGTTGCAGTTAAAGTTGCATTACCAGTTCTAGATAATGAATTAATTGTTAACTCTCTAAAGTTTGAGTCAAATGTGACTTGGGTTGAAAGAATAACCTCTTTCTGACCAGTCTCCCAAGTTAAAATATAATTATCTTGGGTGAATGGTTCGAAATATAAATCATTATCACCTAAACTACTCAATTGGAATGTGAAAGTGCTTCCAGTTACATTCTCATTGAATTGTTTTCTAACAATATACGAACTATCTAAAAGATTAATTGAAGAAATATACTCGTCTTTTAACTTTATTCTGTATCCTGGATCAGCATTTAAATTTAATGATGGAATTAAAATATCAACATCTGTTGTGGTAAATGTTGATCCTGTAACTCCACCATCACAGACATTAGTGACTGAGGGTATATCCTCGACTACAAAGTTGGATTGGTTAACAGCATTTACTCTATTAAATGTTGGTAAAGTTGAAGCTGGTTCGGAATATCTTATGATGTCTCCAACTTTCACATAGTCTCTAAAATCCCAAATGGAAGAAGAAGTAACTGTTCCATTCGAATTTATTGTAAACTGACTTGCTTCAGTAAATGATTTTTTCTGCCTAGATAATGTAACGTTAGCAGCAAATGTCGAGAGACCAACAGTTGCTCCAACTGCTTTTGTGTCGGTTGTATCGTAATCTCTTATCGTTGTGATATTTCTCCCTACATCTACTCCATTAATTTCTAATGGTTCATTTATTTGGAAATCTCCTCTTACATCTTGTAAAGAAATAGTTGTTCCACCAGTAACAGCACTTACAGAAATTCCACTGGAACCACTATATTTTCCTTTAACGTAAGAACCTGCAGATGCTGTTAGTGCAAATCCTACAGTAATGTTTGTAAAAGTTTGAATATCAAGAAGTCTCAGTTCGTATTTTGTTGTAGTAATTCCAGAGACACTTTGATTGTAGTCATATACCTTTGCTTTTCCGATTTGGACAGAACTTCCGTCAAGAAGTCCATTTGAAGCAAGTCTTCTATCATGTAACTCTATAGTGTATGTTGTAGAGAATCCAATTTTGGGAGAACCATAAACGTTCTCTACCTCCATAATATTTTTTACATTAACTGGTAAACTAACATTCTCTTTACTCTTTATTGTTCTTGGTTTTAATACATCAATAGAAGTTGTAGAGATTTTATCAATCTCATATCCTCTTACATATGCTTTTCCTGGAGAAACTTGAATTGTGAAAATATCATCAGATGGAGTATTTCCATTTTGTGTTGTCTGTGTATTTAAATAAATTCCATTATTTCCTATTCTATCGTTCAGTGATTCTCTAACATCTAACGCAAATTGCCTTACATAGTAGTCTCCAGACTCATCATAAGTTCTTCTTGCTAATTCATCTTTAAAAATATTGTAGTCTGTTTTGTTGACAAATCTTTCTATAGATCCATTATCTACACGCATCAACTCTACAAAGTTTTCGTCACTGGTATCAGTTAACAGTTTTTTGTGAAGAGTTGCAGTGACTCTAAATCTATCTGCACCAGGGGCAGACTCATTTGAAAATCCTTGAGAATTATCATAAAGATCTTGATTTAATGAAGATGCAGTAACTATTTCTTCACTAATGAGAAGACCAATTCTATAACTAGGTGTATTTGAGTATTGATCTAGAATTACTGTAGAAGAGTTTACTTTTACAAAATAACCTCTAATGAAAAATACCCCTTCACTTATCGATGCCGAAGATCCAGTTTTTGTTGAATCTGAAACAATACATCTAGCAAAAGTATTATTAGCATCAATAGAAGTCGATGCATATGTGATATCAGATAAAGTTATTAAATTTTCTCCATTTTGGAATACTCTGGTTGACCCATCTGAACCAGAACTATTATATTTTACATAAAGCGTATCATAACCATCTTCAGACTCTAGATAAGATACTTTATTTACAACCGTAGCTTTTACTCCAGATATTTCTCCCTGTATTTCTATTCTATTGTTGACTAAAACATCTAAATATGTAGAAACAGGAACACCTAAGAAATTGGGATCTACTCTTACAGCGAAGTAACTATCGTCATAAAAAGTACCACCAGGAATAACAACAGAACCTTCTTTGAAAAAATGTTGTCCAAACTTTTCAATTTGATTTTGTAAAATTGATTGTAGCGTTGTTAGTTCTCTGGATTGAACTGGGAATCCAGGTTTAAAAAGAACTTTGTTGTAGTTCTTTTCATCATTGAAGTCATCAAAATATGGAGAAACATTTAAATTAGTGTTCTGGGTCATGTTCTTAGAACTCTACTACAATTTTTACTTCTTCTTTTTGAGATGTTGATCTCGTGATTGGTGCTCTGTTATCAATATAAATTATCTCACCTGAATATCTTTTAACTTCTGGATTTGATTTTCCATCGGTAAAAGTTTGTCCCAGATTAATTATTCTTCCTCCAACTGTGACAGTATTTGTATTGAATAGTGAATCTGGTACTAATGCTTGCCCAACAATACCTGAGCAATTTACCACTTCTCCGTTTGATACAAAATCATGGAGTTTGTAATTATAATTTGACAATGTGCTTAAACCAACTGGTTGGTAGTATCTCAAGACTCCTGTGGATGTGTCCCAGGATGCTACATAACCAACTGCTGTAGATCCAACACCAACTGTTTGACTAATAAGAGAATTCACTGGATATAGTGTATCCGAAGTATTACCAACGCCAATTGGTTTTAGTTTCAGAGACGAAAGACTAGTTGCAGTTGAACTATTTAGTATCTCTGTTTCACTTCCATAAGTAGTAGGATTTTTGACAATACCGATACGAGAAAAATTATTCCCGATAATATAATCAGAAGCAGAATCAAATTGAGAGTAAACCATTACTCTATGTGATCCTAATTCTCTATAAACATCATACCCATGTCCACCCCTTGGTGGTATAATAACTTCAAATTCACATCCAAGTCCGCTCACTACAGAGAGGGATCCAGATGATGTCGTATTAAAAAGTAAAATTGCTCTGGTATAACCTGAACCGCCATTAGTGACCTGAACATTTGTTACCTCACCACCAGTGATAGTTACTGACGCAAAACCACCTTCACCGTCTCCGAGGATAGGAACATTTGATACTGTTCCACTTGAAAGACCTCCAGTGAGTGTATATCCAGATCCTCTATTTTTAATAACAATTGTTTCAATTTTTCCATCAACAGCAGCATTTTTTACAGACTCTGAGGAACCTGTTCCCCAATTATTTGGGACTGGAACATACGCTTCTGTTGAAAATCTAATAATTTCTGTTGGTGTTAATGAATAAAGATATTTCCAGAGATATCCATCAGCACCTACACCAGCAACTTGAGGTGCAGTATCTACAAAATTTGGTTCTTCTAGTGATCTCTGTCCATTTGGATAGTCTGGATTTGAACCATTATTAATGCAGACATAGACTTTAAACTCTGAATTTACAACGTAATATCTAGAATTATACAAAGATTTAGCATCAGTTTGTGGAGCAGAATTGGTAATATCATAATCATTTTTATACATGTCATATGTGATACCAGACTGCCAAGTATATCGTGGTATTACTCTTGCAACATCAGAAGTATTGACTTTTTTCAGGAAAAGCATACTATCATGATAGGAACTCTCTTGTTCAAATGAATCCCTAGGATCTGGAGGATTAGTTGACCAATCGGATGAACCATAGTTTTCAATACTATTATTGGTAGGATTGGGGTGACCCAAGAAAGTATAATAAGAATTTGTTGTAGTACCAATACCACTAAGACTTTTTACAAATGTCTCAGCATTCAATATTCTAAATTGGTCTGTGATTATTGCTGGCATTTTCAGACTAGTTTTTTGATTATTTATACTTAAATTAGTAGGTCAATCTTAATTGCAAAAGTCTACCCACATGAGCAGATGTTTCTATTCCCAATAATCCATTTTGATTATAGAAATCAAATGATTGTGAATTTGCTGATCTTGGCGCTGTCATGTATCCCCAACTGAAAGTTCCATAATTTTGCAAAGTTGGTAATGATGTAGTATCAATTCCAGATATGGATTGGACATTTACGGAAACACGAACTCCTGATGACCCTATAGAAGTAACATTATTTGCATAGTAAACATTGTCTATAAAACTATTTCCTACAGAGACAATAGAGAAATTATTGTCTATTGAAGTAACTCCATCTCCAAGTATAGTGTTTTCGATTACAAAATAATCTCCAGTTGATATTCCTGGTCTAGAGACTTCTCCTGGTCCTGGGGTATTGCTATAAATGTCTGGATGTGGTATCAAATCAATTTCAAGCATTGGTGATGTTGTATTAATTCCTGTTGAACTTGCACCAACACCAACAATCAGTCCATAATCACCAGCATATTGTACCGATGAGAGTTTTTCGGTGACTACTTCAGTTCCAAGTCCAACTATGAAAACATCATTGAGAGTGTTACCTAAGTTATCTACTTTACTGAAAAGATATGTGTCTTTGACATAAATTTTTCCATCTGTAGATGCAACTGATGCAATAATATTTGTGGATGGGAAAATCTTTGGTTCCAAATAATCTCTTTCTTTGGAAATATATTCACCATCAATAATTGTATCTGACGTTTGTTTTGTCCATATTGTTGGTCTAGTGAAAGATGTATCTGTTATGATTCCAACTCCACTATATGTTTGTGTTTCTACAGTATCTGCAGCAATTACCTCATAGATTACTCTGTCATCTTGTTGTGGAACCGTTCCTTGTGTCTGTAAGGTTAGTATATCTCCACGTTTAATTGTTTCATCGATATCTACCTCAACTGCATCAGAAGATGACGCATTATAGAAGTATAATTTAATTTTGCTTCCCGCTCTTGGTGCTTCAGTAAACTGCAAACGAGTACCACCATTGAATGTATAGTCTTTTCCTGGTATTTGCAACGTATCGTTTAAGAATATCAACAGATTATTTTGCAATTCGATGCCAGAACCTTCTTGAGCAACAATACTATAATATTCCTTTGATGTGATTGTTCTGGTTAAAAGGAATGATCTCCTCACACCATTGAATAGATTATCAAAACTATCTAATTCTAATAATTGACCAAAAGTCCATCCAGCAAACTTGTTTTGATATCTATTTCTAACAGTTATTTCGAAGTTGCTTGTACCGATTCCAACTTGGAATGGAAGTTCTGCTAAAGTTAAAATATCACCAATTTCATAACCAATTCCACGATTAGAAATATCAAATGTTATTATACTCCCTCCAGTTCCAACAACAACATCCATTTTTGCTCCAGATCCTTGTCCACCAGAAAGTGGAATGTCTTTGTATGGATTTGGTTCATCAATTACAACTAGAGGTGGGTTTGTACTTGTATAACCGCTTCCAGCAGCTGCAATTGTAAATGAAGTGACTAGTCCAGCAGTTACAGATGCAATAATTGAAGCACCAATCCCAACACCAAGTGTATCTGCTATTGAAACTCTAGGAGCATCAATATAACCAGAACCACCAGTAGAAAGACCAATTGATTGAATTGTACCACTAGCAGAAATAACTGCTGTTGCTAGTGCTCTTCTTGGTACTTGATACCCACTTCCGATACCAACATCAAATTCATTAATAATTCCACCTCTTGGGAGATCCTCAACTGTCGTTCCAGTGAAATCTATGGTTTGTCCTGTTCCAACAATTTGATAATCAGAATTTAAAATAGAACCAACATCACCATAGAATGGTTTTTGGAATATGTTATTGATCAGAATAACTCCAAAACTAGTTTGAATTCCACTGATTTGTTGTGAGTTTGAAGTCAAATCGAATTTATCAGTTGCACCATCAAATGACTCTGAAATGTCATCAATAATTAAATTGGTATCATAATTTAGTTTATAGAATATTCTTCCCGAGAAAGTTGATCTGTTATCACTATTTCCATAAGGAGCATCTTTGAAATATAAATTTCCATGTGCAATATTATAATCTCCAGAAAGGACCGTTACTCCAGCACCTATGGTGTGTGCAGCAGCAACAGTTCCCATTTGACCTCTAATAATATTCAAAGAGTTTGTTGATCCAATACCAACAAAGGTGACCTTTATGATTTCATCTTCAATTTTTAACAAAGAGTTTCCTGTTATCTTAGATATATCATTCAAATATACAATTGTAGAACCAATTCCCACGGCATCGGAAAGGGAAACCTGAATATCTTTTCTGGAAACTGGACTTTGGATAACATTATCAATTGTTATCAAACTTCTAGTGTTTGCTAAATCGCTACTAACTTCTAAACTATGAGTAGATCCAATACCAGTGACGCTAGTAAATGATATAGCAGTTCCTGCTAACGCTTCTGATGACCCTATAGCAAGTTTGATTTGACTTTCTGATAGTTTGATAGCATATACTGTTTCTGGAAGCAAATCTGTCGATCCTACCCCAATACCAAGGGAACTTGTAGTAGCAATTCCTATTGCTGTTCCACTATTCAAATCGTTATTTGTTGGTGAATATTTCAGTTCCTCTCCAGTGATAAAATTGTGAGAATTAATAGTGATAATTGAATTTAATGTATCATCTGGATCGAAAGTATGATACAATAAACTAATTTCATCACTATAAATTGCAAATGTTGTTAGTCCTACAATTTGTCCGCCGATAGAAGTTGTGTATCCAGTAAAATCTGAACTAAGATCATCGATCATTAAAACTTTATTCGTTCTGGATTCAATATAATCTGTAATAATTTTAGAATCTAACTTTACAAGTTTAGATAGACCTGGATCATCTGTATCTTCCGAAACCAAATCATAATGAGTAATAGAATGTACGGATGCAGAACTATCAACCAGAATATCTAAATTGATTGTAGTATCATTGATTGATGTTCTTACTGAATTTCCTATTCCATTATTAATTTCTAAATTTGAAAACTTTTTGAAACCAGAAGTGTGACACAAACTATCAACTGGTTCTGACCAGGTTTCATATGGAACTTCACCTTTTATTGAATATGAAAATCTCTGATAATAGTCACTGTCATGCAATCTTTGAGTATCTAAATTTAGTTTTCCAGTATCAGTTTGCCATTGTCCTTCTGTCTCTACTACACTTCCAACTTTTAAATCAAAATCATACTCTACTGTACTAGAAACAGTAGATTTGTAACCATTAATATTTCCAGATATTATATCATTTTGATCAAATTGCCCAGAAACGTTAATAAGTTTTAAAGTTTGATTGTCTGGATTCCAACCATTTTTCGCTACAAATCCATATGCATCGCCATTGGTAGATTGTACTTTCTCCCCCTCTAAGTATAAAACTTTATCTAAGATGGGACTAAGTTCGCATAAATTGTCATATTTTACCACTCTTCCAAAAGTATTAGATGAATCATAGGAACCTCCAGTCGTAGCACCAACTCCAGGTATTGCATAAGTTACACTCTCTGATCCACTAATCGTGTTAATTCCCGTTACAACTAATTTTTGATAGTCATAATCAGCAGAATTATATCCACTTCCAGAACCGTCAATAATTTTGACGTTTTCTACAAAAATTTCATCACCTTCTTCAAATGGGAATACAGTGAATCCCAAAATTGGTGCTCTAAGAGTTAAAGTATTTTCTCCAAAAGCAGATGAAGAACCAATAACGGTTACCCCATTGGAGTTATTTGTTGGGAATAGTCTCAAATCTGGAGACAAATTACTATCACCAAAAATAACCTCAGCAGATAATACAGAGTTGCCTTGAAGTTTTGAAATGGCAAGTATCGAATCATTTCCAACTGCAGTTATATTTGGTGGAGATGTATAATTACTTCCACCATCTGTTACATTTACTCCAGATAAGGTTAAAGCATTTTTCAGGAAAAGAACTGTATTTGAGTTTGCTTTTGGTGTTAATGTTTTATCCTCTACAAATTCATATCCTTGATTATTGACTTTAGTGTCAACTATTCTTCCAATATCAAAACTATTTGCAGAAATACTCGCATCAGAACCACTAGTAGAACCAATCGAAGTTACAAATGGGAATTCAGCAACATTTCTTCCGTATTCGATAATTTTTGTCGAATAAATTGGACCACTATCATTTGTTGATTTTGTATAGTAAAATACATCATTAACATTGGAAGATGTATAAGATGTAGTTTCTGCAAATCCAACAAAATTAAAATCAAATGTTGTACTACCAATTCCAGAAATAATATGAGAATTATTATATTTTGAATCTAAAACTTTTATAGTTGAATTTTCATTTACTTCTGCGTTAATTGAAGATGGGAAAGTATTGGTGTAATTATTATTTTTTCCTTCCAATCTGTAAAATAAAGTTTTTGGTAGATCATCAGTAACATTAATATTAATTTTAGTATTTGGATTTAAGTCACCAAACACTCCAGTTTTTGTAATCAAACTAGAATTATATCTTGCTTTGAATTTATCATCCAAATAGAAGTTTACATCATAGTCTATTAAACTGACATCGGAAACTCCAATTGATACTGTATTTCCCTTATAGAATTCTAATTTTGGATTGACTTTTGAAATTTCATGTAAACCAGATCCAAAGGTCGTGATGCCGATATAAGAGTATGGGTATTTTTTATAATCATATGAATTTTTTGCTAACTTTATTCTACTATCAGAAATTTTTATAACATAATATGTTTCATTGTTCTGCAATGGAGTCGCAATACCAATATTATTAGTATATACCACTAAATCTCCAGTTTCGAGTCCATGATTTTCTATGAAAATTGATGAATCTGTAGAACCAACAGAAATATACGTTGATGCAAATGAAACTGAATTTACTACTAACTTCCTAGCAGAATCATTGAAAATAAAATTATAATTTTGGGTTCTCTTAGGGGTAACTCTAAGACTTATTTCATCATTATTTTTAAGTGAATGCTGTTCGTTTAATGTTACTGTTATTAATTTCTTTTTGACTATTCCAGTCAAATTAGTTTTAATTACTTCAAAACTATGAGAAGTATCAGTTGCAGCATCAAAATAAACATAGTTTGTTGTGAATCCTACTTTTTGTGTTGATACTCCAATATACTCATCATTAATTTTGACACAATATAACTTATCAAACTCATCTAACCTAAATGTATCACTTAAAGAATTTGTTGCTGAAGCAGTAATAGATCCACCATATGATACATATCTCAGTTCATCCCCAGTTTCGAATTTGTGATCATTTAGATATATTGCTCTTGGTGGAATTGATTTTACAATTTGTGTACTTCCAGCAAAACCAACAGTTACAGAAGAGTATGAAGTTCCAATACCAACAGACTGCAATGAATTAAAATACTGTATGTATCCTGTCTCTACGTTTTTATTTTGTAGTTTTTTATCAATTTCAAATGAAAATTCTTTTTGTATTTTTGTTACCTGTGTATTTTCGGTATGACTTGAACTTGTTGAACCATTTTGTTCTCTAAGGACCTTATACCTATTATTAACAAGGTCTAAATCGGTAATCAAAATCAATTCTGATCCAATTTGGATCAGATCATTTTTCCTGAACTTTCTACTTCTTGGTGATTCTGTAAGAGTTAAATGTGTGTTTATACCAGTTATTGATGTAGTTCCAAGCGAGACGGATAGTAAGCTTTCAACTGTACTTACACCTACTTTTTTAATCCCTTCTAAATCTATATACAATGAAGAAGAAATTCCAGATATTTCCAGACGATCACCATCAATAAAATTATTAGAAGATGTAGTTATTCCAGTAACTTTATTTCCATTTATTGAAAATACTACATTTTCATAGGTATAATCTGTGCTCTGAATCGAATATATCCCCTTTCCTTTGATTTCCTTAACAGAAGCACTAATTTCTGGTGTATTGAAATTAATCAAATCACCAACTTTATAGGAAGAACCAGGATCAACAATATCAAGAGAGGTAATTCCAGAAGGTTTTGAGTAAGTTACTTCTACTTCTGGATTAGATTCTACGGCAGGCGATACAAATGGATAATTTCTGAAGACATCATTTATTCCCAAATGAGATACATTTCTCTTGTAGTTTCCATCATTAATAGTTGCATCTAATTGATTTTTTGTTAAGTCATAATTAAATCCATCAGACTCATTTCTATGCATGAATGTAGTATATGGATATGCAAAATTATCCGACACATCTAACGTGCAGAAATATGCATATGTTCCATTTGGAAAATCAGAGTTAACGATATATCTTCCATTGTATTCATCAAGGTCTCCACTAGAGTCATACAAATAATCCTGTACCAAATCTCCAGCAGGAACTGGAGGTCTTAATCCAGGTGTAATTACTTGATCTATCGAATAACTTGAATAAATTTTCTTAATTCCACCAGTTCCCGAAGCATCTGGAATTGCTTTACCATTTCCATATGGTCCATAAATTGGATTTCCGTCATACGCCCACCCAATTATAGGAGAATGATTCAAATTGCTAGTTGCTTCAATATATCCACTTTGGGTATCTACAACATTGTCATTTAGTAATGAACGATAAAATCTTGCAGGATAAAATGAAACTAATTTTGATCCCAAAGAAGGAATAGGTGCTTTTTTCTGGATAGTATGAACATTCAGATCGGATAATATATTTTGATATCTTTTTACATCATTAATTTTCCACTCATGTAATTCTGCTCCCAATCTTCCATTAGATCCAGTTGGAATTACTCTGATCTTTGTGTCATTTTGTTTATATTTTTTACCTGCATCTAAAATATCAACAGATGTAATAACTCCATTTGATATATTTGCTCTAAGAGAAGCAGAAATACCAGATCCTTCTACAACAAGGGTTGGTGGAGTAGTGTACTCTGATCCACCATTTGATATATAAATGCTGCTTAATTTTCCAGTAGAATCAACAACTGCTCTTAAATCTGCTTCTTTACCTGTGAGAATTTTTATTGCGGGTGTTCTTGAATAATTGATAATATCAGTAACTCCGTAACCAATTCCTCCAGATTTAATGAAAACGCTATCTATGCTTCCTCTTACAACTGGATATGCGCTTGCTTGATAATAAGATGGAATTACTGTAGTAGATCCAAGGGACACTAATCCATCAATTGAAACTTGAATTTCTGGATACTTAAAAGTATGACTTCCAGAACCAATATCATTTATTTCAGAATATATTTTTCTATCATAGTTGACACTAGTTATACTGGAGGCAGTTCCTGCTTCACTTAATTTGAACTTATGGTCATCTATTACAGTCACAATGTAGTAATTTGAAGTAGATAATCCAGAGATTGCTGAACCACCAGAAGAAATAGAATAAACTACCTGATCGCCACTTCTAAAATTATGATTTCTCGCATAAATGTAATTATCATGAGTGTTTATACCAACAAACTGTGTGAAAAGATTTTTTCTATTAGATTGTGGATATGACTGGGAATCTACTTCTATTTTAGTATTTTTGTATCCTTCTCCAGGATTTATTACAGAAATTCTATCAATTATTTTTCTGAGTTCTCTTGATTTTAATGTATGGTCTCCATTTCCATATGCATTCAAGTCTATTAATTTTGTTTTCGATAATGCTCTGTCTTTTGTTGCTGCCAAAGAGAATGAAGTGTCACTTTGTTTTGCAATGTAATACAAACTATTTTTGGAAAGTCTATCTGTACTAAATCCAACATTAGTACTTCCAATTCCAATAGAATTTCCAGTATTTAAATATACGACCTCTTCCCCGTCTAAAAACTTATGAGGTTCTGGTAACTCAATTATATTTGTAACGAGATTAACTTGAAAATCTGTAAATGATTCTTGATGATAATAACCTCTCAGTTTAGATTCGCAAACTGCTCCAGATCCGTTACCTCCAATAACTTTTACAACTGGATTTTCTGCATAATTGAATCCACCAGATGTCAAAACAACATCTACAAGTTCTCCATCTAGATTTAAATGGGCATTTGCCCCAGATCCAGAATCATCTATGATTTGAATATCTGGAGGATTTAAAACATCAAAATCATTTCCATCGTCTATAATGTTTATACTTTCAATTTGACCATAGAAATAGGAATCTGATGAAACTGGAGATTTTAACTCTATGCCATTTAGCAAAGTTCCAATTTCATCGGAAATAATTCTATCTTCTTTTTTTGCTCTTGGATTCTTTAGTATTCTCTTTAAATGATTTTGATTTTGTAAAACTTTTTGATATAATGAAAATGGAGTTATTTTAAATTCATCTACACTTGAAATTCCACTAAAATCTACACTAAAGTTACTATAAATTGAAGGTAAACTTGAAGATAATTTAAAAGTGTTTACTGTAATTTTTTTTATGTAATAGAATCCATCAGTAACATAATTGGACCCAGAAGTTACTTCGAAATAAACTCTATCTCCATTTAAAAATTGATGTTGATTAATTGTAACTATTCCAGTGCTAGTATCAACATCACTGAACCTAAAAGTCTTGGATCTATCAGACGTTTCTATGCTACTATATGAAGGTAGACCAGAAAAAGATACGTATATATTTTCTTCTAAATCCGAAAAAGAATTTTGAATATTTGCTAAGAGCGGTGTATCTATTAAGTTTGAATTAGAATATAATAATTTCTTCTTAGCAATATACTTTACTCCAGATTGGAAAGATCCAGATTGAATTTTAAATGCATTTTTGCTAAGTATGCTAGTAACTTCTAGGTCACTAGCAGCAACTTGTTTTGTATCTTTAATTAAAATATCTACGACATCACCAACATGTAAGAAATGTTTTGCGCTTGTTGTGACAGTACTTGTGGATATATCTAAATTTTCTATGTCAAGTTCATAAACATTGTTATAAAACCAACTATTGTATTTTTTATTCTCTAGTGAAGGTTTTTCTCCAAAATATTTTAAACTTATTAAATCTCCTTTTTTGAAATACTGAGAATTTTTGCTATTTTCGGAAAGACCTTGAATTGATCCAATAATTCTCATTTGACAAATTTGGGTCAAATCAAAATTTTCATTTCCATATATGAAATTATCATCAATGATTTCTGTGCTTTCCTCTAATGGATCAGATAAACCAGAGCAACCAAAAAATTGATTATATGATTTCGACTGATATTCTACAGAGGCATAATTTCCCTCAGAAGTTTGATAATAAAAAATACCTGAATCTGGGAATCCTACAGTAGAATCGACAGTAACTACAGATGTAGAATTAGTTGTACCTAGTACCTTGGTTTTCTTTGATACATTAAATTTATTCGATAAAGTTCCCTGTGAAACGAATAATCTATAATATCTCTTTGTTCCTACAAATTTTTCCTCAACCCTAGATACTACCGCAGTTGCAGTTGGTGATTCTGTCGAACCTTGAAAAATAGTTGTAGACTCTAAATTTTTTGGATTTCCTTCAATTGTTTCTACTGTTAATGATGGGAACTTTGACCAATATGCATCCGAAGATACAATGGTATTATCAAATGGTCTAATTACAGTTGCATTTTTTGCAAATAGAACGTTGAAGAGAATTTTTACTGCTGTATCAGTTCCTTTTGAACTGTAAAAATCTTTTGCTCTAGAGAGAATATTTTCAAAAGATAAGTTCTCAAAATTTCTATTTTCAAGTCCTGGCAAAAACTGATATTTAAATTTATTGTAAAATTTCTCTACAAATAAAAGACTGAGATTTTCAACTGAAGTTCCAGAATAATGATAATCAATTTCGGTATCACTAAAGGTTAAAAACTCTGGATTATTGCTACTTTCAATCTTAGATATACCACTAAAACCACGAACACAACCAGTAAATGAAGTTAATGTCTTTCCAGTGTATGTAATAATTTCATTATCAATTTTAATTAAACCATAGGTATCTGGAAAACCCTCAGTAGTATTAACATTGATAACTTCATCAAGGTGGTAGGCATCTTCAGTTAATACTACTGGAACAGCAGCATATATTACACCAGATAGTTTTGAGATATCTTTCAGATCATCAAGATTATCGGCAAGATAAGTTGTACCATACTCATGCTCTTCGGAAGCATAGTATTGCTCTAAAAATTCTTTGAACAGAGGACTTTCGCTCTGAATAAAATCTGGGATCTGACTGCCCAGAATATTAGAGATACTTACTTTTTTATCTGCCATTTCTTATCTTGTGTATTTTTTGTTATTGATGAAACTTGATGGTGGTATGTATGAAGTACCAGATCTATTAGATCCAGAGGAAATCAAATCTTGCTTAAGGGTTAGTATACTATTTCCTGTAGTATCTAGGACAATATAAAGGTTCTCTTTTGCGACAATATCATTTGATTCTGGAGTAACTTCTATTTCAATGCGATTATTGAGTGAAGTAGAAATAATGTTAATAGGAGTTAATGTTATTTCTCCTCTTTCATAATCAACTGCTCCCGCATTTTTTATAATTGTTCTAATAGTATTAGTAGAATCGACACTGATTATGGAAATTAATCCAGTTTTTGCGGAAATGCTTGTCGGTCTAGACGAAAAAACATTTCCAGCATCACTAACGGTGGATACTGATTGTGATGTGGTTGTGAGATTTGGTACATCAGTGAGATATACATCTCCCTCAACCCCATCAATCCTAAAAGCAGAAGATCTAATATTAAAACCTTCTGGATCTGCATGGAACTGGTTTCCATAGCAAATTTCATAGTTTGCAAGAGAGTTGTATGCAGGAACCATATTCCTTCTCATTACAACTTTTGTGATATTTGATGTGATGGCAGAATCAACTTTATCAATCTGCGATAAAAGTTTACTATATTTAAATCTTCCACCAAATGAATTAATATCCACTGAATCAGAGTATGACTCAATTGCTGCAGAAATTCTAGAATGCAAATCCTGAGAATTATTGACTCGACCTGGATCGTATGATACAGTTGAATCATACTCAACGTAAAGATACTTCAGATCTAAAAATTCTTGTCTAATACCAGCAACTGTATATTTTTTCAGATCATTTTTGATTGCTTGTTTCGTTATATCAGACAGAAGTTCTCCATTTTTTGGTTTAACTGTAATGAAAACCTTTCCATATTGTGGGGGATCAAGTTCTTCCCCACCATATGCACTCACAGAATCGATATTTGGATATAAAAATGGAATTAGACTTGTATAATCATTCGATGTAACTGCTCTGTACTGCGATGCATAGACCCTTGGAGCGAGGTATTTGATGCTGTCTATAGTTTCTATGTCATCGCCATTTTCAGACGCTTGTAGGGTCGTTAAAACAGATATCCCAGACGTAATTGGTACCTCAGTTCCACCTCTATAGTAAACAAGATTGCCAGAGAAGTTGAAATTCGATGCTCCATTTGCAGATTCACCGTTGGTGACGATATATGATACATCTACAGTGCTTCCATTACTGGGTTTCTTGCCCATAATATTGTCACCAAACAAAATTTGGTACCTTTCATCATCAATTTCTTGAATCAAGAAAAGTCTTGATGATGAATCTACATCAAAAATATTTTTATATGTATAATAAGTCTCAACTGCTGTAGATGTCACAGAAACACGAATTGTGGACGTGTCGATATCTGAATTTGGAAGAATATATTTTGAATCTGGTTGAGAATCGTCAATTGTAAATGACTTTCTCAATAAATTACCTTCGTATATCTCAATATCACTAAAAGAAGCAATTCCATCGGTGTCTGGAGTGACTGTGATATCATCTGGAATCGAAAAGATGTAATTTCCATTGACAACTGACCCCAAAGCAACAAGTCCTGCCTTTAATTTAACTGATCTGGCAGAAGTATTACTTACATCAACGGAAAAACTGATTCTTGCAACGGATGCCTTCTTCGATCTTGGAACATAACCAATGTTTCTCGCCAAAGAAACGACATTTTCACGTAAAGTAGCACTATCAATGAAAGATTCATTCACCGCCATGTTAGTATTGTAGGCGGTGATGTATGAATTATACGCTAAAGTATCAATCAGGACCGAAAAGTTTGATCCCTCAAAGTCAAAATCAGTAAAATTGCTATTGGCCCTCAGATAAGACTTAATCTGAGTCCTTAGATCATTAAAATCTAGATTTGTGAACTGATTGAATGACATTATACCCTAGTCGGTTGTAAGATAAACTCTATATTCTGCGTTGGAAAAGGTAATCCAGTGATATCATACTCAATTCTGATGTACAAATCGTTAGAATCTGGTTGAGAATCAATGTAAACATTGGTCAATTTGATTCTTGGTTCAAAATTATTGAGTAAAGTCGTGATTTCCTCTTCTAAAAATGAAGAAATGTCTGAATTATTCAACTCAAACATTGAATCTTCAATGGATGTACCAAGCAAATCATTAAAAAATCTCTCATTCAGACGAGTTCTCGCCAAATTAATGACAGATTTCTTAATTGCATCCTCATTTCTGAGAATAGTGATATCATTTGTGACAGGATGTCTCGTAAAAGACAAACTAATGTCCCTAAAAGCACGAGAAATTGATACAGCCATCCAAGTTGTTACACTGAATATACTATCTATAATGGTTTTCTACCATTTCTTTCCATATGAGGGTTCAGTTCCATAACTCCAGTCATCATAATCTTCATCATTTCTGATTTTTTCGTGCAATTCAGACTGTTTTTTCAGATCATGAAGTGGTGCATTGTCGTGCATAACTTCTGTCAGCACCCTTTTCTGATTATTTTGCATTGAACCATAATCAGTGATGAGTTTTGCGGTTCCCCACATCTCTCTCATGTAGTTTTGATTTCTATCTACAGGTGATTGTCCCATTTTAGCTCCTGTTTTATGAAAAAACAGAACTTTTAGAGGGGTTGCTATCCCTTATGAGTATTTATTTTATGGGTTCTGGATCAAATTTAAAGTTTCAGTGTCCCAGTGTGAATAATAAGTGGTATTTTGTAGGATTTTTCTGTTTTTCTCTAAATGTTTTTTATTTTGGACCAGCATTAGGTTTGCTTTACCAAAATTTGATTGAATTCCTTGTACGAAACTAGGTTCATCCATACCATCCTCTAGAAATTCATAGTCTGGGTAGAGATGATTGTACTTAATTCTCCATTCACGAAGAACTTCTGAAGTTAAGTATGGTTCCACAATAACAATTGCGACATCAACTCCTAATATTGGAGAGATGCCGCAAATAGAATGCTCTATAATTTGATATGAAGCAGATTCGGCAAAGGGACAAATCGCAAAACCACTTAATTCTGGTCTTTGAATTGTGATTCTTCGTATCCATTCCCGAATCTCATTTTGCATTTAACCCTTACCTTGACCCCTGTACTTCTTACGGGCACCATTGCGGGACGATGCAGCGTACTTTGTGCCACCGCCATCTCCTTGGCGGGTTTTCTTCGGCGGACCAGGACTATAACTAGTCTTCACCAGTCCAACTTTTGATTTAGCCATGATAATACTCCAATAATGTTTTGTTTACGGGTTTTTGACGGGGCTTAAAATACGGTTTTTTCCAATGCTCCCCAGAAGAACCCAGGAAGAACATCAGAACATAACCAGACATCAAATAATACGAGTCTTCTCATGCCCCACACGAATCTGGGGGTCGCACCAGATCTCATATCCTTTCTCAATCGCATCTAGACAGAACGAGACATCCTCGCCACACATATCCTGAACCTCTCCAGACTCAAACTGTTGCATCTTCGGAGCGAACCAAGGATACTCAAGACTCTCAAAAACTCCATGCTTAATCAGAACCCATCCGAATCCAGTGTAGTCCACAGTGAAAGGCTTGCGACGCTTGCTCATGGTTTCTATGGTTTCATGATTCATCACGCCACCATTCTGACGGAAATCACCTTCTTCCAACCAATGTGCAACGGACGTGGTACGACCGTCTTCGGTACAATACCAACCAGCGGCAATCTCTTTGTCCATTGCAACCAGACGATAAAACTTCTCGGTATCGAAGACAATATCATTATCAATCCACAGTTGATAATCATACTGAAGTTTACCATCCCAAGGAATCTGCTTGGGACCACGGAGAACATTTGCACCAAGACACTTACAACGTGCAAAGTTCACCATGGAACTATAGTCTTGTGAAATTTGAATGCTTGCTCCATTCTGAACGAGATCGAAGCAAAGTTGCACAAATGCCTTCAGGAAAATATAGGAACAACCTCTTCCTGGAAGACAGAATACAACTGACTTACCTCGAATCATTTCTTTTGCTGCTGCCAAATCAAAATCATCTGTATTTGATTTTGAAGGCGCTACGGTTTTTACTGTAAATCCTTTAGCCATGAAAATGAATTAGTAACGAATCTATTATACCACCACAAGTCAATTATTGCAATGGTCATCTTTAGTATTTAGAGACACTTCAATTCTTTCCTCAATGTCCTTGAGAGTCTTTGAACTACCCATAAAAATAAAATTTCTCAACCGTTCTTTGTAATCTTTTACTTTTCTTTCAGGTATTCTCTGAAATACTGTGATTCCATTTACTGAAATATTATAAGTATTCATCTTCTATTTTCTCCAATAAGTAAGTGAGATCTTCTTTGGTTGTTGTATCTCTGATCAACTCAACGTCGTTCTCAATCCGATACTCTTAGAGTGTCGATAAGTAATTCTCTTTCGTGGTCTTCTAATTCGAGTTTCATAATATTCATAGGCACTTTTCTTTATATATTATCTGCGAACTTTTGAGACCATTTTTACCCCTGGGAATTTTTTTTCCTGGGCGGGAATTGGGGGGTCCTTTAAGGTATGGGGGGTCTTCTGGGGTCCTGGGAAATTTTTATGGGTTTGTGATATCTCAAGCGATTTTGGTTCGTTGTAGGTTAGGGTAGTTAGGCGTTTTTAAACCGCAAGGGCAAAACCCGCACCATAACACGGATCACGGACAACTGCTGTTCGCCCTGATACAGTTGTAACAAAACGAAAGGTATACTTAAGACCACGAAGTTGCACTGCTATTTTACATTTATCACTGTGAGTCTCATGAGGTCAAGTATATTTTGACAAAACGTAATGATAAAGAGTCCATTAAATCTCATCTGAGACGCATAAAATAGTGGTACAATTAACTATCGCTCAGGTGTAATTAAGACGAACACATCGAGTAGAAGTATAAAGAACAACGACGAAAGTTCAAGGTTTAAGGATAAAGAATAAAGATACAAAAATGTAAAAAAAGGAAAAAACGGTTTTCTATATTTTGTGTTGGGAGAGTTAGTGTTAGTAACTCTCCCTTCGGTTCTTTATACTCCGTGGATGCGTTTCCAGGCGTTCCAAGTAATGCTCTGGACCTGGTAAGGTTTCAGAGTTAGGTTATAGCGAGCGTTGATGATATCGGTCGCTTGAACATAATCAGCAACGATAATTCTGTACAGTTTCACACCAATACTAGGCACTTGTTTCATAGTAAGACGATCACCGATCCAGATAGAATAGGCGTGACCGTCAACAACAACGGCGTCCTGATTACCCATAATACAGTGGAAGAACGCAGTGATCTTACGACCGTTGAGTATAGTCGGAATCTCATCCAGTTCTTCACACTCAAGCACCTTAATCGCTTTCTTGAGGTTATTTCCATATGTGCAGACTTTAACGCTTGCAGCAGACTCGGGATCCGCCACATAGGTACGGCAGACATTCTCAGCATCGACTAAGTTACGCTCCCACTTGTTGGTTGGCGACAGGGCAGCGATCACGCCAACAACGGTCTCTAGTTCCAATCCAGTGGCGTCAGCGATGGCGATGGCAGCGCCCCTGGCGGTTTCGTACCAACTTGCATGAGTCTGGCGCTCCCCAGCAGTAGCAAGGGCGAAGACGGCGGCGACGTTCTCAGCGGTCATTGAAGGCGGTTGATTGACTTGAGACAACAATACGGCACCCATCTCACCCCGTCAAGAGCAAACGGTAGCGAGCGATACCGTTTTCCAGATCCGACCCATAACTCCTTCTGATCAATCGGATTCTGTTTTTGGTATCATCCGCTACTCTTTTGCCTTGTGCTCTGCCGCCTGATGCTGTAGGATATGGGGACAATCGAGGGAGGGAACCTTGCTTGCCTGACTGACAATCCGACGAGGTGCGGGGTAGCACTGATGACGCCAAAGGTCGCCACCGCCCCTGCCATAAAATAATAAGATATAAAGAATTGAACAAAACAAAATATAATTATTTCAATTCATTAAATTATATTTACAAGTCCTCTGAGTTATTATACAGTGTAAATTAGGAGTGTATCTATACCTTACTGTACTGTGCCATTCTATCATAAAATCTCAGAGACTTTATGTGGTTTTATGTATTTGTAATAAATTGAAAAATTATAAAAACTGAAAAAGGGAAAAAGTGAAAAACTGCCTGGGTCTGTGAAGTATTATGAGGGTTTGGGAGTTTTATGTTGACTTTCGGTAGAGCGCACGCTAAGACCACAAGACCCCGAAGCATTTCATAAGATAATACAGACTATTTCATAAGATAATAGACACTATTCCATAAGGTATTCTACACTATTTCTAACGTTTCCAAGGACGAATAAGTACACTATTTGATACGAATCCATATCATTATCACACAATAATACTAATAATTATCAAGACGAATAAAACACTCTAATATATTTTTTAATACATTTAATAACGTTTTTAATACCTTTTTACCCCATTTTAACTACTTTTCTACCATTACAAGGACGAAGTGTACTCTCTATTCTCTTCCTCCGTAATGTTAGATACGCTGCTCTCTTCTACTTCAACCTTCATTGTGTGTAGTAACATGATCAGTGCATCCTGTAGTAAGAGTGGATTAACCTCGTCTTTGTTGACTGTGAGAGTGATAGTAGAGAGATTCATTGTTCTAATGGCATGATGTTCCAGTGTGAATCGTTAGTCTTATTCACCCAGAAGAAGTTCTTTTGATTAGATGAAGCACAGAAGAATTGGGTAGGTGTTTCCTGTTCAACAGTAATAATAGGATCACTGTTCATTAGATTCACAAGTCTATTCTTTGCTTTGTTAGACTTGGGAATGACAATCATTTGGGGGTTCATGATACTTGAGAGAGAAAGAGTTGACCAGCGTTGAGATGAATGATGTTTGCTAACTTGAAGTGTTCAATGTTAGTCTCTTCAGTAATGACAGGAGTGTAGGTGTGAGTGATCTTGGTGATGTTAGGGTTGTGCTCCTGCCAGGTGGTGAGTGTGTGTCCCTGAACGTCAACGTGAGAGGGTTTGGCGATCAGTCTAGTGACGGTCCTGTACGTTGATTCTGCGGTGCCATCGGTGAAGTAGAACGTCTCCTTCAGTCTGAACTGAGTGCTGATCCAGGTCTCGGCGTGAGGTAGCAGTTCCATTGGTTTGGGGGTGCTTGTGAACTGAGAGAATAATAGCATGGATTGGGGGGATCAGTACCCCAACCACACAAGGAACTCCCCAGCATCCACCCCACCGAATGAAGCGGTCGTGCCATAGTCGGTGCGGAAGTCATCCCAGAGACCGTGGAGTTTGGCAGCGTATGCCGCTTCAATCCAGAAGATGGTCCCGTTCTCAGGGTTGGTGATTTCAGCGATCTGAGCGGGGAAGCAGGAGTCGGTCATCGGTGGTTGTCTGAACTGAAGTCACTATAAGGGTGCGTGGGGGACTTTGGCAATCCCCCCAGTGGACAATTCCTCAGGCGGAAAAGTGGTTTGTATCAACTACCCCCGTACACATAATCTACAACACCAGCAGGATGGTTCACGCCTTCAATGATAGTGAACTCTGCATACTTATCAAACTCATCAGCATGATATTCAGTGAACTCCTTGATAAAGAACTCACGGCACTGTTCTTTAGACTCAGCAGCGATAACTACCATTCCAGAGGTATAATCAGACAGGACTTCGTTGATGATGAAGAGTTTCATTTGCGAAGAATGTGTTGAACGAGAAGAACTTGTGCTGCTCCTAAAGAATAAGCAACTAGGACTAGGATTCCAGTGGTTAGCATAATCAACGCTTGTAAAGGTAACCTCCTGCCCAGTCTGCATGTTCCATCAACCACTCACGCTGCTCAATCAGTCGTAGATCAAACCGCACTCCTTTTGCAGGTGCTTTTACACTTGCGGGTTTGTACACTTCACCAGTCTTCTTATCAACAAAAGCATGAATAGAATCACGCCGATCACCAATGTGCATGAAGATCTTATGATACTTCCGACCAGATTCCAGACTGTAGAAATAACGATCAGAAGGACCATTGTGAGTCAATGCATCACAAAGCATCAGACTCCACTTGAGCACATTGGTTTCAATGGTCTCTTGTGCTTGCTGCTGGAGTGTGAGAGTCATCGGTTCAGGTGGTGGGTGAACTTCAGTCAGTATAAAGATCAGAGGAGACTGGTCTGAGTCTCCTCTGTGTATCTTCATCAATCGTCACAGTCGGGTTTTGCTTCAATCAACTTGTCTTCGATCGCTTGCACTCGCTCCACAACAGGAGTGCCACCGATCAGGTCTTCAGGATCAATTTCAGGATCGTCGTGCAGGATGTATTCAGACATCGCTGCGAGGATCGTATCCACTTCGGATTCGGTCAGGGTGACGGTGAAGGTCTTCATTGGTTCGGGTGGGTTGGTTGAACTGAGAGAATTGTAGCAGAGAATCAGTCAAAGCAGCAGAGGTCTTTGGCGTGGGTCGCTTCATGTTCATACTTTGTTGCATAAACCCCTGCGATCCATTCTGTCTCTACAGTGATCGGAAGGTCGTCACCCATCGTCTGTGGTGCGTCATCAGTCTTGCGACCTGCCCACACAATGCGGCGGGTGGTAAGGTCGGATGCCATCGAAAG
>Ga0208019_1000056_pt1 | contig 53774 bp, 43 predicted proteins | sample CB_VirMetaG_5_FD_184540 | JGI IMG/M metagenome (GOLD analysis project Ga0208019, IMG submission 184540) | Freshwater to marine saline gradient viral communities from Chesapeake Bay - CB_1508_1D Viral MetaG (SPAdes) (version 4) | ecosystem: Environmental > Aquatic > Marine > Coastal | place: USA... | reverse complement strand
CCAAACCAACCCAGTGTCCCTTTCAAATGATTTAACAGATTTGTTTAATTTGTATTTGTCTCTTAGAGTCTTCGGATTGTCTAGTCCATACTGAGATAGGGAGGAAAGATACCTCTTTTCGCCTGCAAGGGTTCGAACAAAGGAGTCGACTTGTGCTTGTGAACCACGGACTTTAACTGGGAAGAACTCACCTGTAAAAAGTGCATTCAAAACAAGACGAAGACGAGCACCCATTGCTATAAGGAAACTCTCGTCTACTCTTGTAAAGTCAATTATAATTGGTTCTTGGTCTTTCACTTAGTACACTCCAGTAATAAGTAGTTATCTTTTCTTGTTCTTAGCATTCATCTTTTTCATTTCTTCGTTTTTATCTTCGAAGTGTTTGCTTAATCTCTGAACAAACCATCCTCTTATTCTGATTGGAAGGTCGTAAACATCATAGTAGTTCCAGTTGCCATGATGAATTAAATAAAACATCTGCTCGTGGACATACATCATATGGTCATTACCCAGGCCAAAAAAACCCGGCACCCAGAGGGACCTCCATTTCGGATTCTGTCCCGCAATACATACACTGATAATGCTCGTTCATCTCCACCTTTGGAACAAGTTTGGAGTAATTCTTTCTAATAAACAAAGAGTCTCTCGCTGGTAAATCTAATATCATTTCACCAACTTCATCTGGTTGTGTTACACCATCTATAGACACAATAATCGACTTTAGTAAGTCCGTTGTTGCAGAATCTGCTAATTTATTCTTTACTCTCATTTCTGCCATCTTTTGTACTCGCTTTTCATCACGAGATGTAAGAAGTCTAACAACAACTTCTCGTTTCGAAGCAGGAAGGGTAGCAGAAAAGTGACCCATATCATTTAATTTAAAGGGTGTCTCTTCAGATTGGTCCTTAATGAAATACTTGCTGTAGTCAGACAAATCAAACTCATGGTCGACCTCTGATTCACACTCTTTACAGGTTACCTTTACTTCATATTCTGGACCATATCCCGTAATTCTTGCTGCAATCATAATAGCGGACTTGTCTCCTACAAGCAAGTCCTCTACATTAATGGATTGGTCAACCAAGATACCTTGAATGAACTTATCAAGTGCCATACCCTTTTTTAGAAGGGTCGGAGATGTAAGTATATCCTCGTCTCTCGCTGTCATAAAGCGAATCTCTATGACTTCTTGGTTGTGTAATGGGTGTCCCTGTGGATAAAACCGTCCGCCTGACGGTAGTTCAACAAACTCTGTATTTGCTGTGCGGCGGACTGTTGGTTGTGGTTGTGCCGATTGTGGCATTGAGGATTCATCTACCGACTGAACCCTTGAAGAATTTCTGCTCATATAACCTCTCTTTAACTAAATTATAAACTAAAATAAATGTTTTTTTTATTAAACACCAGGTGCTCTGTTGCCTCGGTTAGTAACCTGAGTATTGGCAAATCCAGATGCTCTCTGCAAGTCTCTACTAGGAGTGTTCTTGGTCTCAAGGTCTGCCCAGTCATATCTAATAGAAAGTTCAACATTTACCAACTCGTCTGACTCATAATCCAAGTCACCGAAGTTAACAGACTTAATCCAAGGATTGTAGAGAGACCAAGTTTCAATTGGTGCACCGTTTTCGTCAATCATATGGATGAACATACGACCACCTACTGCATCTACTGCTCTCTTCTTGGAGAAAGTTACTACATTGCTCGCAACTCCACGACCCTGTGGGTCATTCAAGAAGTTGTGTGGAGCAACATAACCAGAGTTCTCAATCAACTGAAGCATGGTGTGTGAAGCATCAGGGTCCACTGGGTCAACCAATGTAATACTGACCTCTTCCCACTCCAATCTTCCTGGATAGTAGAACTTGTAGTTAATAAAACTGTGTTCTGACTCTGATACCGAAAAGTTTGGTTTCCCAGTTGTTTTTACAATCCACTGTGGGATACCGTTGAACGATAACAAAAATCTATATTTTCTTTTTGGTTCGATTGCTGCATCTGACCAAAACTTTTGAGTTGTCATATAAAAAATCCTCCTAACACTATTAAGTAGTGTCTAACTTGTTTTAATCTTCGAATGATGCCCCAGTGTTTGTAATAACGAAATCAATTGCGATGAATTCGATTGCTCTTGCTGGTTTCAAGAAGATTTTAGCATACATAATGTTTCTGTCAATCAAATCTGGTGTAGTCGTAGTCTCATCAAGGATGACCTTGAAGTCTGACAAACCGAATCGAGACTTAACAGAGTCAAGGAACGGTTCAACCTGACCACGGAATCTATCCCAAGTAGATTGTACATTTTGGTCAAAAAGAAGTCTAGCAGCAATTCTAGAAATCTCTTTCTTAACATAAATCATCAAACGACGAACATTGATTCTGTCGAGTGCTGATGGTGTAACCTGAAGAGTCTTCTGACCGAACACTACAATACCCTCTGCTGGGAACTGTGCGATTGGGTTGATGTTCGCCTCATAGAGCGAATCCCTTTCCTTCGAAGAAACTCTCTGTGAAACTGCAACTACCGGAAGACCAGCAGCACCATCAGACAATCCACCTCTGGTGAATCCAGCGGGAGCGAACCACAATTCTGACTCTCTCTCAGTGCTGCCGAAAGTACCGAGTGCTGCAACTGAAGGTGGTACCCAAACCTGCGAATCACTGATTTGGTCTACAATCTTAACCCAAGGATAGAAACAACAAGCATAACTTGAATCAAGACCTCTGTTCTCCAAGTTGGTAACAGCAGTTGTTACCTTTGAGTTCTGGATGTTTGTCTTGAAGTCATCTTTATTTTCTGTACTTGGAATATATCCACCATTCTCAATATCGATGATTGCAAGAGCATCCGCTCTTTCTTCGCAAACTCTAATTGCTTGGTTCGTAACTCTTGAGTTTGTAACACCAGGAATTACAAGTGCATTCATCTCAATCTCTTCTGGGTCTGAAACTGAATCAATTGCTCTCTTAAGAGATGCAATCTCATAACTGGTGGTCTCGTCTCCGCCCGACATCTTCGAGTTTCTGAACGGTTCCTTCTCTGTGACATCGAGACCGTCAAACCCGCCAAATACCGGCATAGTGAACTTAGCAAAACCTGACTTAACAAGTTCAGTATAACCACTTTGACCAGCAGTGTGAGAAACACCTGCTCTACGAGCACCGTCCGCATATACCGCTGTTCCAATGTCGGTAGCAGACAAGTCACCCTGTGCAGTACCAAGTTTAATCTTTACAGAACCTGTCTTGTGAACTGCAATCAAGTCGTCAAGAGTAAACCTAAAAGAAACCTCTGACAAGTTTGCTACTGCATTTGCATCTTCATCTGCAACATAAGTGTTGCCAAGACGACGAACAACATCAATATATGATGGGTCGAATCTAGTGTCTGTTGGTGTTCTGTAGGTAGAAACACCAAAGAAAGAATCTTTTGCATTTGAAAGACCTTCTGCTGATGCTGTCAAGCGAAGCGGAAGTGTTGGATAAATCATAGAAGCAGTCGCCGCTACTGGTAAACCGAAGATACCATGTCGACCAACTGAAGTCGAGGTTCCGAGAGGAATGTACGATTTAGCTGAACCGGTAAAGTCTGTAACAACATCTGTTACATCCTGCATTTCTGCTGCTGCATATCCGTTCTCAGATGCTACCGAAGCAGCAGTTGTGAATCCACTGGATAAGTATCGGATTGGACCTTCAAAACCAAATGGCAAGTACTGTGCATCTGTTACACCAGCATCGACATCTTGGTCCATCTTGACTCGGAAGAACTTAGATTGATTTGGATAGTTTCCATAAATTCTGTATCTCTTATCTGCTTCATCCCACTCACGATATTGGTCACCAATCTTGGCAGCAATATAGTTCTTAGAATTAGGGTTCAAGTTACATCCAGAGAATCTTTCAAGTACTACTGGACGAGCATCGTTATCTCGTACATCTCGGATAAGAACAGAGAAAGTACCGTATGGGTTTCTATCTGTTCCTGCCTTCATATCAGTAATTGAAATCTTGAGGTCCTTAGCATGAGAACCACCATCTGCAATACCAACAAACCTAAATAGTTTCTGCATATCTGATGCTTGGAAACCGCTGTGACTAGTGTTTACATCCTGAGAGAAAACCCAACCAGTTACGGAATCTCTTGCTGGTTCTCTTCTATCGTGAAGAGGAACAGTTTCCTTAAGCAACGGAACAACGACCGCCGAAAGTGAAGCATTTGCACTCAAGGCACCCTTGTGAAGTGTTGTTGCTGCACCGTCTTCTGTTGCAAGACCGTGGTGGTCACGAACAAAACGGTCAAATGTCTCACCTAACCAGTACTTTTTAAGACCTGCGGTTTGAGTGATGTCGCTGTTAGTAAGTGTTGGATTCGTGTTGAATACCTTTCTGATGTATTTATCCGAATCTCTGTCAAAGTTAAAAGTAACCTTAGTTGCTGTGGCAGTACCTTTGTCATAAATGTTTGCAACAAATTCCATCTTTGTAGCATCTGTTGTTTTGACCAAAGCATGTGAACCAGTAACACCGTTTGCAACTCTATTCTTTGGGATTACTGATTCTTGTGAAGCACCCAACTGACTTCCTGCACCTGAAAGGGCAATTGCACCCTGCTGAAAGTACCAAACTGCTGCCAGTGTACCAGTCAAAGAAGTTGTTCCGACTGCTGCATTAGTGTTGAAAGCACCGCCTGCTCTCCAAGCATCTCTTCTGTCAACACCACCGGTGGAGAAAAGATATAAACCGTAAGCAGAAGACTTGGTGTTGTCTGTAGGGTCTGAACCATCATTGTCTGAACCGTCAAGAGTCCAACCTGCTTCGCCGCCAGTTGCTGCTTGAGGGTCTTCAACACCTAAAAGACGAACAACATTGACTGGACCACTGTTTCTCAAGAATGCCTGTGCTGCATATGCTGCATAAGTTGGAGCGGTATGATTACCATCTCTCCATACATCTCCACCCTTGCCACCTGGCATTGGGTTACCGAAAACATCAATGAATTGTGCCATAGATTCTACTGTTAGTGGAATCAGACCTGGACCTTTTTCTAAACGACCAATGATTGTTGGTCCTACTGCATTAGGTGCTTTTGGTAATTGAGAGTTATCAATCTCATTAAGAAATACACCCGGTGATACAAATTTAAACTTCTTTACAGACATACTGGAAATCTCCTTGTTAACTAAAGTTAAGAATAATAGTATTTTACTCTCTATTAAATAGTATTTTCAATCTCCAAAAGTTTAGAAAAGAAATAAGAAAAGGGATGGGGGGACTATGCCCCCCATTCTAGGTAGGATTATTAGAACTGGTGAGAACCGGAGAGGTATTGAACAACCAAAACATCGTCACTATCCATTGCAAGTGACTCTGCCAAGAATATCTCGGTTCCTGCTTGTACGACAGCACCAGATACTACAATCTCAACTTCGCCGCCCTGTCTAGTTTCAGTACCAAAAGTATTGGTATACCCATTTCCAAGTTTACCACTGTTAGAAGGGGAGAAAAGTTGACTTGATAGTGTGCTGTTGAACGACCCGTTTGTCGATGTCTTATAAACATCGCCGCTACCGATAAAGACATCACCCGTCATCGTTCCAGCATTGTAAGTAACCTCAATTGATGCTGTACCATTGATGCTTGAGGTCTGGTTATAACTAACGGTTGCAAGACCCGCATTTGTGTTCAACTCAGTGTTCATCGCATTATAGAGATTTGTAACAACATCTCTCCAGTCTGTAACACTCACGACTGCTTCAACTGGAATATCGTGCCTTCTGCTGGCAGCAAATGTATTGCTTGGGAAAGCAAATTCCATGTTTATGCTTGCACTGATTGGAATTGGTGATGTACCGTTATTATCCAAGTAGAAAAGATAATACTCACCTTCGTTACTACCAGTACTCTTGACTGCCACAAGGTGGGGAATGTATGTTTCCATCGGTCCATAAACCTTTGCACTAAATTCGCCATCCGTGTTCGGTCCAGTCGAACCAGAGTAGAATACAAACCTGTAAGTACCAGTCTGAAGACCACCACCACCATTGTAATCAATGGTATAGTCACCTTGCTGTGGATTACCCTGTGCTCCATTGTCCTTTGTAAGGAGTAGACCATTAAAGTAAACCTGCTCAGAACCAGACACCATCCTAGTCTCACTTAGTGAACAAGTCGTGTATAATGAACCAGAACCCTGAGTTGGTTGACTTCTATTGATAAGTGCCTTAGAAGACCTTGAGAAGATTCTTCTCTTCCAACCAACACTCAACTGTCCATTGTTGAAAACAATACCACCGTGGGCATCACTGTCGTTCTGAACAATATCGTTGTTGAGGTTTGTCTTCTTCACAACATCCGCAGTCTGGATACTGCCAACACTTAGTGTGTCGAGTTGGTCTTGACCGTTTGCTGTTGCACCTAACTCCCAAGCATAGATAGTTGAACCAGAGATATTATCAGTTGTCAACTTTCTGAGGGATGCTGTTGCAGAACCAGAGATAGACCCTGAGGTAAATGAACCAGCACCTGCACCCACACCTACTGCACCAGAGACATCCAAGTCATTAACAGTTACGATATCAGCATCAAACAAGTGTGCTTGAGCAGTAGAACTGGAAATGCTGAAATAGGTAAGGGTCGTACCATCAACATCATTGATGTTAACTGTTACATTCGACCTGTCAACCTGTAGTCTGTGTGCATTCAACTCAGAACCAGTTAGTGTGTTGTAGGTCATAGTGGAACCTGACACACCTGCTATCTCTGCAAGGTCAACATTGAGGAAGTGCAGGTTCGCAGTAGAACTAGACACTACATGTGCCGTGACACTAGAACCACTAAAGATGGAGTCCTGATTGCCCATACTCTGGTTGATTGTTAGGTCATGGAACACACCGATTGATGCCGAAAGTGAACCAGTTACACCGAATCTCTGTCCACCTTCGCTAATCGAACCACTCAACGATGCACCCTGTGTTGCACCAATCTTGAACAACAAGTCTGCACCTGCTCCGGAACCAGCATCACCAAGAACAACACTCGCAATTCCTGCTGAACCGCTCCCTGCTGTACCACCAATCTGGAGACCTGCACCTTCTTGAGCAGCACCCGCAGACTGACTTACCGCTGGGATAAGTTGCTTTGGAGTAACTTCGACATGCTCAGTAGTATCGGCAGAAGAGTTAATGCTTCCTGCATTTACATGATTGGCACTAACAATCTGGAATTCACCGATTACAGCATCAACATGGTAAGCATCAACATTGTGCATTCGTGCAAGACCGGAAGATGTCAAGTTAGTAGTAATAACTTTTTTGATGGTACTCTCATCAATATCCATCTTGTGAAGGTCAACCTGAGAACCAGACAATACTGTCGACCTAAGTTGGTCAATTGCTGCATAGTCCGATGAACCAATGTTGTGAATCTTTGTTGGTTCCTCAAAAGAAGCAAGAGTATAAGGAGAAGAAACCGACCCTTGTGCTCTCACAACCGTAAATGAAAGACCATTACCCGCAACAGTGTCAACGACCGCAGTATAAGTTCCTCCAGTACCGTCTAGTCTGAAGTAGTCTCCTGTGCTTGCTGTGATAGCGGTAGAAACATTGATTGTTCCGTTGCCAGACACTGAAGCATCACTTACTTCAACTCCACTATCGATAGGCGAAGATGCTGAAACTACAATTGAAAGTAGTCTGAGACCCTTCTCTTCTGCACTGCCTGTGAGGAAGTCAGCATCAATCTTGTGGAAGTTTGCAGTACCAGAACCGGTAATTGCATATGCTGCTGCATCCCTCACTGAAGTGAGTGTTACACCACCGATTGTTGCTTCGTCGACATCGATGTTGTGCAAATAAGCAGTTGTCGATGAAGAGATAAAAGTTGCTGCGGTGCTAGAGTTGCTTCTCTGCAACTTAACAATGTTCGCATGGTCAGATTGCAAGATATGAGTATATGTGGTACCAGAACCTGAAATGTTTCGTCCGTACACATAATCATAAGAAGCAGTGCTTGAACCTAGACCAAACCAAGTTCTAACCTCATTTACAACATCTGAACCAAGTTGGACCGAAGAGACGGTCACACCGTTTGAACCTGCTTCAACTCTGTCCGTTGGTGACTGACCAATACCATCGCCACCCGCAAGAGGCATTGTGATACCGGACATTGTAGATGGGTCGGCACTCTGATTGTTGAGTGAACCAACATAGTAATTAGCATCCAAACTCCTGAGTCCGTCACGAGCGGCACCGACCTGAATACCGCCTCCGATTGAACTGTAGGCGATTTCAATTGATGCCGTACCATTAACACTCGATGTCTGGTTATAAGAAACGGTCGCAACATTTGCTCCACCCGAACCAAGTGCTCCGTTCATAGCATTGTAGAAATTGGTAACAACATCTCTCCAGTCCGTAATGCCTGATATCGCTTCTACTCTAATCTCAAAAACATTATCCGAAGGAAACATGTTAATGTCATTAGCAGAAGGTTTGTTCGTGCTAGTGCCGTCAGACAAGAAGAATAAATAATCCTCACTACCTGTTGATGCGACTTGCAGATATTGTGCATTATACTGTGCTGCCGGACCATAAGTTGAGACCGTACTTGTACCACCGGTTGAACCAGAAGTAAAAGTAAAAGTATAAATTCCTGTCTGTGCGGGAACTTCCGGTTTGATTGCAGGAATAAGACCTACCGAAGTAATATCCAAACTTGCAGACTGATTACCCTGAAGTGCAAAAGAGTTACTTACATGCAAGAATGTAGCACTCTTACCAAATACTGTTAAGTCACCAGTATCCGATGCAAATAGTTCACCAGTAGAACCAGAAATACCTGTGTAGGCAAGTACAATCTTACCTGCATCAGATGCCGTAAGGTGTACACCGTCTGTTCTAATCTTTGAGATACCATCAAACCCAGTTCCGTTATTATACTGAACTGTTAATTCGTCGCCTCTCGCAGCATTTGAAAGCGAGAGTGCTGTCTTTAATTGACTAAAACTAAATCCTCTTGTCTCTTCGCTGGTTGCATCACCAGCAATGAGGAAGTCGTCATCAAGGAAATCGACATGTCCGTTTGAACCTTGATTGACATCTAAGTGTGTTACCTGTACAGAACCAGATTGTAGGTCTGACCTTGTAACTGCACTTGAACCCAACTTAACTGTTGTTATTGTACCATCACCGATAAGTTTGGTACCTATTTTTGTTATTGCCACTGCTGAAATTCCTCCTATTGCAATATATTCGCTAAAAGTACTGGAAGTAACATGAACCTGACCTCCGCTAAAACTATAATAACTATTATCTACCTCTGCCCAAGCACTAGAAGCATTTGCTCTTCTGTAAACTTTTACATTAGATGTGCTGCCAGTAACATTCCAAGAAAGGATTGCCGGACTAGAGAAGACTTGACCGTGAGGTTCGAAACTAACAATGTCGGACACTGCCCTTGAACCCTTCGGAACACTTGGAAGCAACTTGATATCAGATACTGCCGTTGCCTTGTCTGAACTAGAGTTTATCTTTAGGATAATCCCTGTATCACCAGCAAGAGCACCTGCTGGAATATTGACCTGAACATCTGGGTCTGTGGTAGCATTGCCTGCTTTTGCAAGACCACCTGATGCACCGATTGATGATGTCGTTGTTGTAGATAGACTAGTATCTACTGCCGTACTCAATGCAACATAGTGCACATTAAAAGCAGCATCTGTGTAGTTACTATTGTTCGCAACGAGGGCAGTGCCATTTGAACTTATGAAAGTGGGTGCATCGGCGGTATATTTGCTGTTACCCACAGCAGCAAGTCGAACTTGACCATCGATTTTAGTCACCTTCCACCCAGCAGAACCCGATTCTAATGCTATTAGTTCTGCTTCAGCATCATTAACAATGCCACTATTATTCTTAGAAAGCATATATGCTCTTGAGTCTGTATTTCTCTCTCCCGCTACATAGTGACCATAAAAGGTTCTTGTGCTTGAGGTAATCTCTGTTCTTCCCGTGTTATCAGCAGGTAAATAAGTTCCGCCACCTGGCGAATTGTAGACAAACAATGACGAAGACAAATCTGTTTGAGTAGAGGTAAAACTTCTGTCTTTATCTGTACCTACAATGAAATTACCACTAGAAGTTTGATAATAGATTGCTGCTCCAAGTTGGTCTCCCGGTTCACCACTAAGTTGCTCCACTTGAGTAAAAGAAGTGTCCGCAGCATTGTCTGCTTGAAAAACCAGCAACTCACCGTGACTGCTGTTATCAACCGGTCCACCTTCTGGTATACCAATCATTATTGTTTCATTATCTATCCATGCCCAACTCTGAATTCTGTTTGCAACATTGACACTTGTGCCTCGTTCCCACTCAAGTGCACCAGTGGTATGTACCCTGAAATAAGTACTATTCGTTCCTGCATTTATAAAACGATTACCGTTTGGACTAAATATTATGGAACCCCAATTCCCTTCTGCCCCAGACCAACACTTAACTGGTGTGGACCATCCAGAAGCACCTGATGTATAAGAATAAAGACCAGAGGTATAATTTGCAATAATTTCAGAATCACTTCTCCACTGGAAGATATCTATCTTATCGGTAAAACCGCTGTCTATGTACTCTGTTCTTGTCCAACCACTCAAACTAGATGAAGTAAAAATATCCAACCCATAATCATCGGTACCTGAACCATTTATTCTCTGAGACGGTACTGCTAATTTCGTACCATCTGGACTGAAATGACCACCTGCGGATTTCGACCCGGTGGTGTTCGTAACTAACTGTAAATAATTTGTTCCCGCTGCGACAGAGGAACTGACTTCATATGCCATGTTTTATCTCTCTCCTTTGTTATAATAAATACAACAACGAAACAAAAACAGGGGGGTATAAACCCCCCCATACCAAACTGTCTTACGAGATTGTTCCAGAGAGATACTGAACAACAAGAATGTCGTCAGAGTCCATGCTGAGAGTCTCGTGCAACTCAATCACAACTGGACCATTTGAGGAATTGTAGTCGATAGTATAGTCACCGTCGACTGGAGGTCTCTGTGCCGCTGGTGCTGAAATGAGGAGAACACCGTTCAGGTATACCATCTCAGAACCAGATAGGATAATCGTTGGATTACCTGCTGCATCAGTTGCGAGTGATGCGGTTGTGTAAAGTGAACCAGAACCCGCTGAAAGCGAGAGTGAGTTCGCAACACTTGTATCTCTTGAGAACACCTGTCTGTGAGTACCAATACTCAAGACACCGTTCGCAAAGTTGAGACCACCGTTTCCATTGTCCACATCAAGAACGATATCTCTGTTGAGATTTGCTGCCTTAACAACATCGTTAGTCTCGATAGAAGCAACATTCAACTTATCGATAGTCACTTCGTGTGCCTGAATAGTAGAACTCGACAAGTGGTCAGTTACTACCTTGTGAAGTGTAGAAGTTCCAGAACCAGAAATAGTCGTTACATCCAAGTCTCCGACTGTTGCCTTGTCCGCATCTACAACCCTAACAGTGAATGATGAACCAGAGACCAAGTTGTAAGTCGCTGAAGAACCTGAAAGGTCATCGATTCTACCCTTATTAATGTCAGCAGAGTGGAAAGTCAAGTTCGAACCTGAAACCAAGTTGTAGGTTGCATTTGAACCTGAAATACTACCAAGTTCCGCTTGGTCTGCATTCACAAAGTGAGCAGTCAAACTAGAACCAGATACTGTATGGAAAGTACCACTAGAACCTGAGAATGACAATGCACTCAAAGTTCTATTGACATCAATCTCTTGGAAGATACCGACAGATGCTGAAAGAGTTCCTGATACACCGAAAAGAACCGCATCATCTTTTCTACCACCAGTTGTTGAAAGTGAGAGACCCTGAGTCGAACCAATCTTGAAAAGAAGGTCGGCACCTGCTCCACCACCTGCATCACCAACGACAACACTTGCGATTCCGTCAGAACCAGAACCAGCAGTACCACCGATTTGAAGACCAGCACCTTCTACTGCCGCACCAGCAGACTGTGATACCGCAGCAATAATCTGCTTTGATACAATCTCAAAGTGCTCAGAAGTCGTAACGGTTGACTTGTAAGTTCTAGCATTGAGAACATCAACAGTTAGTGTATCAAAATCACCGATTGTACCAGAGACATCGCTTGCCAAAACATTGTGCAATTGTGCCAATCCAGATGAGGTGATGTTTGTCGTAATAACATTGTTGAAAGTTGCTTCGTCTGAGTTAACTTTATAGAAAGTTGAAGTTCCAGAACCAGTTATTACATTTGAAACTACTCTGTCGATTGTACCGACATCAACATCCAACTTGTGGAATATGGAAGTACCAGAACCAGACACAACGAGTGCTTCCACTCTATCAATCGTACCAAGGTCAGTGTTCAACTTGTGAATCTGTGCCGTAGCAGAAGATGAAAGGTTGGTTGCCTTGATAACATTAAAAGTTGCATCATCAACATCAATCTTGTGAAGTTGAGATGTACCAGAACCTGAAATGTTAGTTACTGCAAGAATGTTGATGTCTGCCTGGTCAACATCCAAAATATGGAAAGTACCTGACAAAGATGCACTCAAGTTTTGAGCATAAATATTGTCAAAGAGTCTTCCTGGTGCACCCAAGTCTAGAACAGAACTTGTGATTGGTTGAAGTGCATCACCAATAAGTTCTAGAACATTGTTATCACCAATCTTGAATTTAATTCTCGTATCTGCATTTACAGTAAGGTCAGTCTTTGAACTAGCGAACATCTCAGCAGTTGAACCTGAAATGCCTGTGTATGCGAATACAATCTTACCACCGTCAGAAGCGGTCAAGTGCACACCGTCAGTTCTAATCTTAGAGATAGCATCCATACCCTGTGAACCACCAGTTCCGTGGAACTGAATGTGACCTGGGTCACCAACTGCTGCATTTGATGCTGATACTGCTGCCTTAAGTGCTCCGAAAGTGACAGTTCTCATACCGCCGTTAAGACCCTTTGAAGCGGAAACGATAAGGAGGTCTGAATCCTCAAGGGAACCAATATCATTTCTTGCCTGAAAAAGGTCAAGGTGACCAACCTGAACAGAACCAGAAGCGATTTTGTCTCTGGTTATTACAGAAGATGCAATTTTCGCTGTGGTAATCGCACTATCTGCTAATAGTTTTGTACCAATTTTTGTTTTTGCCATTTTATTAAATGCTCCTTGTATATTTTATTTTTGAACTAAAACAAAACTTCAAGAAAACAGACCGGTTATGAGAAAAGAACTTTTTTAAGATTTCTAACATTATTATCAAACTTACAAAACTCGGAGTTCAAAAACTCCAACGAAAGTGCTTGGCACTCATCTAACCTATCATCAAACTCAAAATGAAACTTGCCTGTATCTAATCTTCTGCACCTTATAAGATTTATGCCCTTCAATTGAAGGTAAGCAGCAATCCCGATGTCAGATGTTACAAAATTCATATATTATATTTCCTCTTTTATAAATAGTGTCACTGCTTCACAAAAACAATGTTTCCTGACCCGTCGCTATTTATTTCCATAGAGTACTCTGCATTTGGGTCCAAACCATACTTTTCTCTTAAGATATCGACAATATTTTCATTGTCCTGTCTTGCGACTTCTATATCTTCTAGAAGAAGGTTTTTTCTAACTTCGTGGTCCCTCATGTAGGTACCGTATTCTGTTATTTTTTTGTTCATCAATTCTCTAAGACGAAAGAAGTGCTTCGTATCTTCTTCGCTGATTTCTACATACGAGTCATCAAACTCTTCTTCCTCTTCTTCGTCCCATTCTTCTTCAAGTTCTTCTGGGTCGATTCCCGCTTTGAGGGTTTCTGCTGCAAGCAGTGCTTTATTGGCAAGTTCTGGATTTTCCTCTTTTAGTTCATCCAGCATATTTAAAAGTTTGTTTAAAACTGACATTCATCATCCTCCTTAACAAAACTAAACTTCTCTATAAATAGTAACCTTTATGGTCTTAGAAAGGTTATTCTAACATTTTCATCTGCATCTGGTGCTTCTGTAAACTCTATTGTCGTATTGTTCGTGACAGTGTAGTCGTAACTGGCACCTGGTGTCATCAATACACCATCTCTGAAAACCATCTGACTTCCCAACAAGAAACCTCCTGTTACTGTGAAAGTCGTTAACACTCCATTCGGAGTCTCGTTGAACTCTCCATTCGGAACATACCTTTCTATACTCGCATAAGTCATTAGCAGGTTTTCACCAGTTTGAGGTATGGCACCTGAGTGAAATAAGATTGTGCTAGTATCTACTACTGTATAGTCGTTCCCAGAACCAGAGGTCATCATTAGACCTGAACGAAAAACCATCTGACTTCCAATCTCGAAAGTTCCATTAATTGTGAAAGTATCATTAACACCATCTGGAGTCTCATTGAATGTTACATTTGCATTATAACTTGTAAGAAGAACACTGCCAGATTGTAACCCATCGAACGATATCGTGACTTCGCCCTTTGAACCGGTCGCTGTAGTTACACCATTTCCGCCTCTAATGTATTCTGTACCATCATGAAGTTTCGTCAATGAACCCGTTAGTCTCGGTGCAGTAATCCTACCAAATGTTCCGTTTGAACCAGAAATAGTATTGTATGTTAGGAACGAACCTGAGATTGTGTCTGCTGTACCAACTGTTGCTTGAGAGGAGATTATAACTGACCCGTCAGAACTGGTAACTAAGGTTACATTTGTTCCTGCTCTAAGGTAGTCGTTACCATCCGTCAATTTGAGCAGGGAACCCGTAATTCCCCCATAGAAGTTTGCTGTATCTTCAACAGTCAAATCACCGACCGCAATGTCATCAGCATCAATAGTAAAAAAGTCTCCGGCGGCACCAGAAATAGTGTTGTAGGTAGCGAAGGACCCGGATATGTTGTCTACATCAACTACACCGCCGCCGCCGGAGGAACTTATCGTTATGGAACCGTTTGACCCCGTTGAAAGAGTTATATTGCTCCCAGCGATAAGATAATCAGAACCATCTGAAAGTTTTAATAAAGAACCTGAAAAGGTTGTTGCTGTTACTTGATTGGCATCTACTCTGTCTGCATCTACTAGGTTAACTGTTGCTGTCGAACCCGACAATCTGTGATATGTTGCAAGAGAACCTGAAATAGTGTCTAGTCCACCACCTGCTGCTGCTTCTGTTATTGCAGTATCAGCAAACTTGCCAGTATAAATAAAACCTCTAGCATATGTTGGGACAGCAGTAGATTTATAATCTTGAATAAAAACAACACCGTTAAAGTAGTCAACCAACCACTCAATCGGACTTGTTGTTGGAATTTGCAAACCACCTTCATCGGGGTGTGCAGTATATATTTCTAATACATAATTGTTACCTGTCTGTGGTCCGAACAATGGATTAACAAGTTGCAATGCACCGTTACTTTCATGCACTGTTTGGTCGTTTACCAAGTAACCGCTTCCAGCACTTGAATTAGAAGAACTCGCTTCATAACTACTGGTCAATACAAGTTGATAACCGTGAGGTCCTGCTGTTTGTTCTTCATCGCCACCACCAAAACCAACATCACCGAATGAACCAACATTCGCATCATATGTCGTTCCAGAGATTGATTCTACATAAAACTCAACATATTCTACTGTTGCACTTCCACCCTCAGATGCACTAAACTGTTGGTACAGTGTTCTGGTTACTGTTTGCGGAATCTCTTCTGCAAAGATAGTAGATGTATTAATCTGAATGTTAGAGGGTATTGTTTCGTTGTAAATCTCTTTGAGATTAGAAGTATGTGCTTTACCAGCGACTTTCTTGGATGCGGCAAAAGTTAAACTTTGATTTGTTGAACCTGTTCCTGGTACTGCCATTCCTTAATCCCTTTAACTGTATGCCACCTGAAGTCTAGTTAAGTAACCTAACCAGTCTTCGTCAGCAGACACCCTTAGTACAACATACTCAGAACCGCCACCAGTTCCAAGTAGTGACTCACCATTAAAGTTACAAACAATAGTAGTGCCACCAGCAGAAATGTCGATTGCAGGATTGCCAGGGTCTGCTCCGTCAAGAGCACCAGCACCATCAACATTAGGATTATTGCTAGTATAAGCAGTCCCAACATCCAACCATGCTGTTTTTCCAGGTATCTTAGCATCTAAATAAAAGTTTCCGTTTGTCCCTAACGATGTCGCTCTCTTAACTAGGGAACCACTACCATAAATGGTTAATGTAATGCTACTTCTGTCATTCACTGTGTTGTTCTGGAAGTGCCTCACAAAGGTTCTTGTTGGGATAGTTAGGGTACTATAGTTCGGATTATCTGGTGGTGCCTGAAGACTACCACCATCATCTACATTTCTTGTATCACCCAAAACACCGAGTTTCTTTGGTGACACTAGATACCCATTTACAAATGCCAATCCGTCAGCATGAGTTGGGTATGTTGCATTGTCATTAACCGTTAGAGAAGAGTTCCACTTGTTACCAGAATCAACTGGGTCTGCCTGATTATTATAAGTGCCAGATACTATTCTGTACTCTTCTATATTAAAATACTCATTTGTATACAAACTTGTGCTACCAATCGACCCAGAAAAAACCATTAGGTCAGACCTTGTTAGTGACCTGATGTTTAGTGTTGATTTGTGTGGGTGAATAATTCTTGAGGTAACAGTCGCATCATAAGAACTGTGGACTCCGAACTCCTCAACAATAGAAGTTAACGAATCAAATAATACAGTTCCAGTAACCTGTATATCTTTAATGTGGCAATTGCCGACATTGTTAAGACTTGCTAGTGTGGTTGATGATGCTGCAACAGATTTTGTTGTAACACCAGAACCTGAGATTCTTATATTCGAAACTGAGCAGTTCGTCGTCGTTGGAAAGGTTACTGCTGTTCCTTGTTGATATACATTTCTATAAACATTTGATGCCTCGTAGGTATAAGATGCTGTCGGTCTAGAAGCAAAATACCCTACACCAGACTGATAAAACAAATCGGTGTGGTCAAATCTGGACATGTCCGATAATGAAGATGTCAGTGCATTTGAGTCCGTATCCACAACCCATTCTACATAATTCGTATTTACATCTCCGCCACCTGTTCGATGAATAACTCTTGCATAATTCCAACCTAGTCGCTGCTCTGCCGTTCCTACTTGATAAGTTCCCGTTCTATATGGTTTTGTATAATCCGGAATTCCGTCTGTTGTTGTGCTCCATCCTACTGCTGAAACACTGAATCCCGAACTGTTTCCATTAAAGTCATTTGTTATCGCATTTATCGTTGAAGATATATCAACTGTGTGAACCTCTGAACCATTAACTTCTAACACCAGAGAACCATCAAGTGCATCCTTGAAAGAATTTGCTGGGTAGTTGCTTCCATTGGAAGATACATCTTCGTTTAGTTCACCATCAATGATTGTATAAGAACTGAATACACCTCTTCTATCTCCGCTGACAGTATAGTTGCTGTTAGTGTCGAAATCAGATAACCCAATCGCTGAACCAGTAGCACTGCTGTAACTCGGGATTGTATGAGATGCACCAAACGAAAGGTTCGCATCACTTAGTCCGGTATCATTAGCATCAATATCATCGAGTGCCAAAGACTCTGTTGCAGTATTTGTTGTCGCACCAAGTGTAAATGTCATTTGGGAAATATAACCTGCCCAACTTTCGTCTGCCTCAACCTTAATCATTATGTGTTCACCGTCTGCAACAGAAGCAGTACCAAAAGTCAAATGGTGAGTATTGTTTCCGCTGTCTGTATCATTCGATGCACCAGATATAAGAGCACCATCATCAGTATCGATACGACCCCATACAAAGTTTTGTGAAGCATCCATCCACCCAGTTGCTCCCGGAATCTTTACATAAAGATGAGCATTGGATGTCGCAAGGGAACTATTGTTAAATGTTGTACTTGTCTTTGATGTAACAATCTTCATGTCTCTCTTAGTAACACCACTTGAGTTTGACAAGATTCTAAAAAAAGTTCTCGTTCCTGTTACTCCAGAATAGTCTGGTTGTCCTGCCTCTACATTAGACAGACCACTAAAGTTACCACCGTTTGGAATATCTCCGTCAACTGGACTGTACAACCTTTGATTAAAATACAGAAGACCATCTTCGTGTCCTGTCGCCCCAGAAGCAGTCATATGATTTCTGGAGTTCCACTCATTTGCACCGGTCGTTGTTGATGCTTGTGAGTCGTATGAACCTGATGCTTTTCTGTATGTCTCGTCATGAAACTTTTCAATTAAGTTTGAACTTGCCAGTGTTCTGTTGTCAATCAAGAACCCATTACCAGTTGTGGCAGAACCAGCATTCGAGAGTGTCGCCTTAAGAGGGTGAGTTGCAGTGACATTCGCAGTGACCGCACCATTAAGTAGCGAAGTCGTATTGACATCAAGACTGGCAGTTACACCAAGAACTTTTGTACTATCTTCGCCAGCACCTGTATCAATCGCCGGTACAGACTGTGCTGATGGGGTAGTCGAATTGCCAACAGTGAAACTAATAGGTGTCCCAGATGCTTGATAAACATTCTGATAAAGATTCGATAAGTCTACTTTGTAGTTTGCGGTAGCATCTGTATTATACTCAACACCTGACAAGAACTTAGAACCAATCAGTGTAACATCTTCAATTCTTTCATTGCTTGCCGCTAAATTATCCACTGAACCAGACGGGTCACTAATCCATTCAATATAATTTGTTTGTTTGTCCGATGAACCGAAACTGTGAATGACCCTTACATAGTTCCACCCAGGAACCATCGAGTTGACATCGACCTTGAACTCTGCCGTTCTGTGCTTGAAAATATACCATTCAGAACCATTGCCGTCAAAACTAGATGCAGTTAGTGAGGTATTTGTAAATCCTGATGTGTCTGCATTTAGCGAAGAGTCAGTACCAGAACCTGGGGCACCTGCACCATTGAACTGCGATAAATCAATTGAATGAATAATATTTCCATTTACTTCTAGTTTCAAAGAACCGGTTTCTGCATTGCCAAAAGCACCAGAGGCATAAGCAACATATGTATTTGTTATGCTCGCTGCCACATTATCATTGAGGAGTCCCGTGATATCTTGAGTGCCATCATAGACACCAAGTCTTAAATTCCTGCCGCTGTTTGTAGCAGAGTAAGATTCATTAATATCAACTGCTGTAAACCCTGCTGCTGTTGCAGAAGACGAATAGTGTGGAACAGTCTGGGTTGCACCGAATGAAAGTTTCGCCGTAACACCGTTTGCTATATCATCCTCAATTGACCGTAAGTCCGGTGCGGGACTTGGAGCAAGAATCTTCAACACTTCATTGAATCTATCAATGGGAGTTCCAATTGGAGTCGATGAAACAAAGTCTGTAAACAAACCATCTGTATAAGTTCCGTCCTCTGCTTCGCCAATGGTTCCATCTCCACCTCCACCACCAGAAGTCAAAATAACATTGTCATTTGAATCAAGAGCAAGAAACTTGCCGCTGACAGGAGTTCCTGAAGACAACCCAGTTAAGGTGACCTCTCCATTGCCGGTAATGTCATTGACATCAATCCTATCCGTGTCGATAAGATTAGAGGTCATGGTCGATGAAGATAAGTTATGAATCGTTCCTGTAGAACCAGACAAACTTGTAAAATCAATATCATTTATCTCTGCTCTATCCGATTGCATTAGGTTGACAGTCACCGTTGAACCAGAAATCGTATGGTAAGTCGCATCCGAACCAGAAACAACAAGATTAATCAAAGGACTTGAACTTGTTAGAACAATATTGTTACTAGAATCTAGTGCCAAGTACTTTGTGCTAACCGCTGTAGCAGATGCTAAACCTGAAAGTGTAACATCCCCAGAAGCATTAATGGAAGTTACATCGACATCGCCCGCCAGTATCCTATCCGCATCGACCAAATTTGATGTAAACAGGGAGGCAGACATGTTGTGGTATGTGGCAGAAGAACCGGAGATGATATCAAGGTCTGGAGTTACACCGTCCGCACCATCTGCACCTGCTGGACCCTGCGGACCTGTGTCACCCTTTACATTTCCAAGATTAAATACGGAACCATCCGAAAGAGTGATTACGAGTTCGTCATCGTCGTTTATCTCCACATTGGAGACACTTACACCATCTGCACCATCCGCTCCGTCTGCTCCCGCAGGACCTGCTGGACCCGTTGGACCTTGAGGACCTCGCTCTCCAGATGTCCCTGCTGATGCACCAGCAGTTGGGAGACCTGGGACAGACACTGGTCCGAAGGTTGATATTGGGTCATCCGCATCAACTGCCTTTCTAAACTTGGCATCTGGTTTGATGCCCGCAAGTCCATAAAGTCTTCCATTTGCCGTTTCGAGTTCGTCTGCAAATGCAACTCGTTCTCTAGGAATCTTTACTTCAACGACACCTTCACGAACAGCAAAGTCTGGTTGAAGACTATTCTTGTCTTGTGATGTCAACCAACCAAGAACTTCAATTCTTATCTTTGTTTCAAACTTTCTTTCTTCGTTGGAGAAGTTTCTAATATTATTGTTTTGTGCAAAGTCTTCTTGAACAAATGCCTCATATCTTAATCTTCCCTCTTCGATGATTACATAGTTGATGCCACCCGGACGAGTAATGAAGGGGGTAAGCATCTGGTTCATTTGCTCTTGATATTCTGAACGAAGAGTTATTTCATATTGAACCGTTACATAAACGGGAAGAGGGATAGTCAGAGTTTGATAGACGGTCTTTCCTGCTGTTTGACCTGGAAAGTTTAGTTGCCCTCTTCTTTTCTTTGACGAAGCATTTTCAAAGTTGGAAGTCTTATCCTGATTTATCTTTCTCGAAACTTGGATTGAACCACCCTTGACTTTATCAATCGGTGGGATGTTCGCAAATACAGTACCCTTTCTTGATGGGTCCTTGACAATGCCAGTTCTCTCGACTGTGATGAGAGGCATGACAAGAGCACCATCTTTATCACGAATTCTTTGGTCACTCTTGCTTTGATACATTCTCTCAGCAGAAGACCAAATTACAGGAACCTTTCTAAAACCAGTAGTTGTAACACAATTGATATCCAAAGTCTCATTCACAAATCTGTGAAGTGCTGAGTCAATTGTCTCCATTGTAGAACGAGGAAATGGTTTATCCTCTATTCTTCTTGGTTTTGTTGGTTTCATAACCATTATCTAAACCTCATAAACCGTACTTTGCCAACTCGTCAGGGTCGACAACTTGTCTCTCTCTTGGGATTTTAACCTCGACGACAGTTTCATTAACCACTTTCTGTGGTGTTCGCTGATTAACTCCGTCTCCGATTAGGTGTCCCAAAACCTTTATATTAAACTTTGTTTCGAACTTTCTCTCTTCATTTGAAAAGTTACTGATATTGTTCTCGTGTGTATAATCCTGCTGAATGAATCCCTCATACCTATGGTTCTCGTCCCTTATGATAATATAATTGATTCCACCTGGAACCGTCATAAATGGTATAACTAGTTCGTTCATCTGTTGTTGGTACTCAGTCCTGATTGTTATTTGGTACATTATTGTAACATAAACAGGAAGAGGAATTGACACTGTTTTGTATACAGTCTTATCAACTTTGTTTGGAAAGTTTAGTTGTCCGTGCTTTCTTTGAGCATGGGCATTCTTAAAATTAGATGTCTTGCCCTGAACTATCTTTTGCATCACTGGAATATTGCCGCCCTTTACTTTGTCTAGTGCAGGAACATTTGCCCAAACAGTACCTTTCTCTGTTGGACTCTTGACCATCGATGTTCTTTCGATTGTGATGATTGGCATAATAAGAGCACCTTCAGCATCTCTAACCTTCAAGTCACCCTTACTAAGTGCAGACCTTTCTGCCGATGCCATAACAACAGGAACCTTTTTAAATCCCTTTCCGTCGTGTGCATGAAGATTCATTTGCTCGTCAATGAACTTGTACATTGCTGTGTCGATATTTTCTATACGAGAGTCGGCAATCTGCTTGCCCTCTTGTTCATTCAGACCCTCGCTGAATGGTCTATGCCGTTCCATTGAACAAACCCTCTCTTGCCTTGATGCACTCTGCCGATATTTCCATCATGTGCTCTCGTTGACCAAAGATTCTTGTTGGTTCATTCAATGTCGCAATCTCATAATAAGTTTCTCCGTATAGTATGAAATCACCTTCCCTAACAAAGAGATTTTGGTCCTCAGTCAATCTCCGCTTATGAAAGTGAACTGTAATTTTGGATAACCTGTCTACACCAAGATTGGTAGTCTCGGTCTCGTACCCTTTCCACTCAACTAGTGCATAAACCATAATAGGATTAAGGAATGTTTTATTTAATGCTTCACCATAGATTGGGTGAAAGTTTGTTTCCTCAATTGAAATAGGATAATACACAATTTGCTGACCTATGACTCTTTCTACAAGTTCATCGCTGACTTGCTTTACAAGGTCTCTCTCCTTCTTTCCAGTGAAAAGTGGTGGTGGAGGAGCATCAGGTTGGTTCCATTTATTATCGCTCATCCGCTAGTTACCCCACAAATACCGAATAAGGTATCCTCTGTAAGACTTTCTCAGAACTCTCAACCATTGCTGCCTCTTGCTCAGACATCTTGGTATAAGTTAGTTCTGCTAGTGTTGATTTAAGTTCTTCTCTCAAACTGTTTTGTTCATCCTTTCCCTGCTGAACAAGGTCTGAACCATTCAGTGTTACACTCTCACCGGGTATCGGAAGTGTAGCAAACTTAGACCTGATTAGTCCTAGCATCTCTTTAGAGAGTGCTAAGGCAAATCTTCGAATCCATTGCTTACCGATTGAGTTGATAGTGTCATATGGCAAGTTTGAAAATGGAAGAGTGTTGATATTGTTCACACCTTCAATTTGCGACCTGCCGTTTGTGTTATCTTCTATATTTGAAGTTGGTACTGAAAATTCTACCCACATCTTAGTTGGTCCACCAGAGTATGGTATTGGAAATAATCTTATATTATTATCTCTCAACTCGTATGACCAGTGTGACATTCTAGTATAAATCGCATCTTCAAATGCAAGTGCCTGCGATTTGTTTTGCCAAGTCGGTATCAACTGAAATGTAGAGTCATCGGAAAACTGACCATAGTTATGGAAGTTGCCTACCACATTCAAACCGCCGTAATATCCATAGAATCTCCACATAGCACTTGGGGTTTTATAATAAACCTTTTTAATCAATATTCTTTTACCATCAATCTTTCCTAGATATGGAGTGCTGCCCGTATTTGATGATATGATGCTTTGCAGATTGTAATCTTGTTGTCCAACAGTTACATCAAACGATGCCGAATATTGTACAGAATCCTTAAGACCAACTTCTGCACCAATGGTCTGTGAAACATTCCTAGAAAAACCATAGTCAAATTTAGGGTATTTAAGACTCGCAGAAACCGGACCAGAGGTTAACTCGCCCTTGTGGTCAAAAGTCCCCGTAGTGTGCCCTAGAAAACTCGGCAAGGCATTATTTGCCTGATGTACATTAATAAGATAAGAATATTCTAATACTGCCTCTTCATATGCGGCATATACATTTCCATCCGACAATTCAATATCAAGTACGTCTCCGCCAAGTTTCTTATAGGTGTAAGCAACCTGGTCCACAGCACCCGATACGAAATTGCCTGAAAATAATGCACTAGTGTTGTCTGAATATATCTTGTAAGGTAATAATCTATTTACATTACCGTGACTCCCAGTTTCAGGTAAGATGCTCTTACTTGAGTTACTGGCAGGTAACAAAGTAGGTAGTGCCATTAATAAGTCCTCCGTGCTTTAGTAAATAGTCTCGAACTTAACAAAACACTTGGGGACTTCGTCTTGGTTACTCTTCTGTCTTCTTTGGTGCTGCTTTTCGGCGAGTGGTTCGCTTACTGGTGAGTTTCTTTGCTTCAACCACTGGAGGTGGAATCTCCTCACTTGGTTCTTCAACCTTCACTTCTTCTAGTTGAAGTTCTGGTTCCCAAGGTGGGGTGTCTTCCTTCACTTGCTTCGCTGGTTCTGAATTAGAAATAACCTCAACGACCTTTTCTTCCTTAATCTCTTCACCAGAAGTCATGTCAATCTCAATCATCTTGTCTTCTGCCTTTCGCTTGTTGAATCCTAGCAATTCTCTTTTGGTAGCATACTTGGTGGCATACTTTGCCATTGTTAATCTTTTTCTACGTTTACCCATCTTAAACTCCTTTAACTTAAACTAGTATAACATTATTTACAAAAAATAAACCCCCCTTTCGGGGGGTTTGTGAAAAAGATTCTACCCTTCTTCTTTTTCAGTTTCTTCAACCTTTGGTTCTTCAACCTTTGGTTCTTCAACCTTCTTCACCCTTTTGGGTGCTGCCTTTTTCTCAGGAGCATTACCATCTGTACAAATCATATCATATCCTCCTTATGACTTATGACAAATCAATGTCTGCGCTCTTAAGTCCGACAAATCTAATAACCAACTGACCTGCATTTAAAGCAGTGTCTGCATTGTCATCGCCAGTAAGGAAAAGATACTTACCATCTGGTGATGCTGACTGTGCATTTACGACTGCTGCGCCAATTCTCTTGGCACTGGTTGCAAATCCAGCGTTGATATCTGCTCTGTTTGTTAACGCAACGTCAATTGCTGCTTCAGCGTCACCCTGCGCAATGCTCATTGCAGTTACTGTAGTTGCTGCTTCATATACATAAGTTTCTGTGTTTAAAAGCAGTCCATGGATATCGTCTTCCCACAACATCAAGTGTGCCGAATCAGTGCTTCCTTGGAGACCCACCGGTCTATCAACCGTCGAAGACCTAATGTCTGCAGCACTTGTACCCAAGTCTAAAACAATTTCTGTTATGACAAATACACCTTCATTGTACATTCTGTGACTAACTACAGCATCTGAAATCCCAGCACCTGCTTGATAACTTGTGTCCTTCCCAGTAACACCTCTTCTAAGAGCAGCATCTAATCTTCTTGCTCCCAATCTTCTATTACCCATAATTTATTTCCTCCTTTATTATGTGGTTAACGTTAACCTGAACTTCCACGAAATATAATCAGCCACCTCAATTATATCTCTTCAAGGGCCAGTGGCATTACGACCCAGGAGGTTATTCAAATCACAACTAAATAGATTACAGAAAAGACAAAACCCCCGCCAAATGAATGACGAGGGTTAAATCTTTGTTATGATTGACCTAAGTCAAATCTTAACTAGCGCCTTGCTCACCAAGGAGACCACGCACGATAACAAGACCATACATATCTGGTCTAACCATCTTCTTAGCGTAACGAGTCATAACACCCTTACGTGGTACAAAGTCTTCCGTACCGAAGATAGTAGGCGTAACCTGCAATGGCACGTATGGAGCATATACATAACCGCTCTCAAGGAACGAGTTACCTCTACGACCTACGAGGAGCACGTTGCGTGGGAAGTATGGGTCAACCATGACGTCAAACTTCTTGCTAAGTGAACCTGCCTTTACAGCACCGATGTCACCACGGTCAGCGTCTGCAGTAACAGAAGCACGGAAACCACTTGTGAACTCAAGGATGTTAGCAACTTCTGGAGAACAAACAACAAAGTTTGCACCACCACGAAGTGTCTTTCTGTGAATCTGAGCGCTTACGTCATTGATTGTCTCAATGAGAGTCTCGTACCACTCGCTAACGGTACCGGTGAAGTCAGGAGCAGCAGAACTAGCACCCAACTCAGAACCCGAACTGTCAACAAAAAGACCTGGAGCACGTGACCAGTAACGAGTACCTGCCTTTGCACCCTGGATTAAGTCGCTAAGGATTTCTTGGTCGATTTCGAGAGCAATCTGCTCAGAAAGAATACCAGTCAACTCAACCTCTGCGTCCAAGTTGTGATAAGCATTGAGGTCCTGACCTAACTCAGGAGTCCACTTTGCCTTCAACTTCTTGGTCTGTGCGGTAACAGCGATGCTGTCAACCTTGATGTCGATTTCTGGGATTCTTGAATCCTTTCCGAGTGAAGACCTGTTAGCGTTGCCGTCAGCAGCACCTTCCAATGGGAAGTCACTAGCAACAACTGCGCCGAGACCACTTGGAGAACCTGCTGCACTAAAACTATCGTTTACAGGGAAACTTACCGCGCCAAGAGCGTCACCAGCTGCGAGTGCAGCAGTTCCGTTTACGTGAGTAATCGCAGTTCCTGCTGTGTTAACAAGAACGAAACGAAGCGTAGTGGCGTCAACCTTCTGAGTAAGTCTTCTAATGCAACGTGTGTTTGCAACGAGAGTTGTAGCAGCGGTACCGTCGTCAATAGATACGATAGCAGTACCTACACCCAAGTCAATTGCCTGAAGTGCATCTTCGTTAAGGTTTGACATCTTGGCGAAATCAGTAGTCACGATTGCAATCGCATCACTTGAGTTTGCCAAAACATCTGGGTCAAACTTCATCAACTTCTTCTCTGCCTCAGTAAGAGCAGAAACCAACTTAGATGCAACCTCAATTGTCTGGATTACAAGACCACCATTAGTAGCGTGGTCTGCATCAGTGCCGGTCGGGACAACTGAACCAGTTGCGTGAGAGTATCCAGTACCAAGGTCATAAAAACCACCAGGTCCACCTTGAGTCAAGTCATCATCAAGGTCAACACCGTTAATCAAGTTACGACCTACAACGTTACCACCGTAGATTGACTCACCAGCAGCAAGACCTGCGATGCTATCGCTGTGGACAAAATCCAAGAAGAAGATAAGTCCACTTGGAAGACTCATTGGTTGTACACTAACCAAATCATTTGCAATCAAACCACCGAATACACGACGGACGATTGGGAAAGCAACTGATGCGAAACCTTCGACATCACCTGCAGACATTGAGGACGCTTCACGAAGAAGTTCCTTTGCTTGGTTCTCAAGAAGAACCGCCATACCATTTCTCTGGTTCTCGTTCGTAATTCCTTCAAGAAGTCCAGTTTGCTCCCACTTTGCAAGAAGTGCTTGACCTTCCTTCGAGACGTCACGACGAACAATACCTTCAGTTAATTTTTCTAATACAGACATTGTGTTGTAACCTCCTAATTGTTATCTGTTTTTATTTATTCCAGCTAATCGCTGCATTCTATCAGCAAAAATATCTGCTGATGTGTTTCGCTTCTCTTCACGAGAACGAATCAAAAGACTAGACCTTCTATTTGCTGCTTCATTCAATGATTCTGGACTACTCTCAACCTTGGCAGTCTCCATTGAATTTTGAAGAGTCTCATAAATGACCTTCGCCTCTTTTGCATCTTCAGCCTTTGCGATTGATTCGACAATCTTTTTCTTCTGTCGCTCATTCAGGGAGTTACAATCCAAAGTGCGATTGATGTATAGTAATTTAGCGTTTGATGTATTTACAGCATCAAACTTCTCTTTTAATTGTTCAACTGCATTTTGGTAGGTTTCAACCTCCGCAGTCAATTCGTTATTTTCATTTACCAACTTTTTGTTGTTTTGCTTAAGAGTATTGTTAGATTCTTCTAACTTATTAAGTGCAGACTTAAGTGCCTCAAGTTGCTCTTTAACTTCGTCGTCTTGTGCTCTAGCAAGTTCCATCTCTACAGCATGGTCAATATCCTCATTGGATACACCCATAAATCCTCGCTTTTGTGGTTTCATGTCTACCTTAAGAGATTCCATGATATCGTCAACAAAAGCATCTTCTAATTCTTCTTCTAATTGTGCAAGGGTTTCAGTCGCAAGAGAGTCAGCATCTGCGGATGCCTGAATTTCGTCATCCATAGAAGCAGCAAGTTCTTCATGGTCTACTTTATCAAACTCAAGTGCATCACTAGCAGCAATTCCTTCTTCTTCCTCGATTTCTTTGATTCTTGCTTCGATAGCGTCAAGGTCGAGTTCAACTGCTGAAGTGTCAGAAGTCGGTACCGCTTCCATTGCTTCATCGTCAGATGCATCTGCAACAGTTACTTCTTCCTCGTCTGGTTCTGCAGCAGCAAGGTCCGCCATTGGGTCCAACTCATCCTCTTCTTCTTCAAGGAAGGAAGAGACTGCTTCTTTGATTTGGTCAGAATACTTTTCAATAACCAACTGCTCTGCGTTTTTAAGTGCAGCGTCTTTCAATGCTTTTGCATCAATAATTGCTTGTTCTAGTAGTGAAGACATAATTTACCCCTTATATTAGAATAATGTTCAATAATAAATAGTTGAAGTGTTTTCTAAACACCTGAATTTTATTATACTACAATGTATGATATATTTTATTATTTTTGAGGATTTGTTCTTAAAGACGAAAGACCGGGAATAACCATTCGTAAAGGTGCCGATGCCAGGGTTCCATCTTCTTGTTTTGTTGTGATTTGAGTATCATTATTTAAGTCATTGATATTATCGATGGTGAAGTCAGGTTTTATTTTGTGTTGTCTTTTCATAACGATACTCCTAAAAATTCGAAAGTCCTGCTGCAACCCTGTCGTCACCATGAAAGTTGTGTGCAGACCCCTGAAAGTACAACCTATCAACACCCGCAATTTCAAAAATTCTGTGGTTGTCCTTTGCTTGGTTAAAAGTTAGTTCAACTTGATTGCCGGAAACATCATAAAGTTCTGCCCAGACTCCTGAAGCATAGTTGAATCCCCAAACTGTTAAGGTGTGATTCTCGTCGTTCTGACTATTCTTTACATAGATATGAAGAAACCTTTCGTTCTCTGTTCTATACCCATCTGTTGCTGCTGATGGTGCTGCGGTCGGAAGAGTGGTGAGAGCGTCGTGGAGCATTGTCCCGAAAGCACCTGCAATATTTCTGATACCTCTATGTCTTCCGAAACTTGAATATCTATGAAAACCTGAACTTGTACTTGCTGCCATTGCTTATCTCCTAGAATGTTGAACAAGCAGCATAAACACTTGTAGTATCCGCACCAAGGTTAAATGCTACGAGGTCAACTCCATCAATTTCAAAAATCTTATGCTGACCGGTTGCTACCGTACAAGAACTGCCACCGATAATAAGTTCTGCCCATACCCCAAAGGCATATGAGTAAACAAAAATATTAGCGACAGAACCACCTGTAGTCGCTGTAACATGTAAGTACCTTTGGTTTTCTGTGTTGTAAACTCCGCTTGCCGGTGCTGCCTTGCTTGTTGTTGTAATAGCATCAGTAATTGCCTTTGCTGCTGCTACAGATGCAACATCCACAACTGCCGTACCATCAGCACCAGTTACAGACTTTGGTCTGCGAGTTCTACCCCAACTGCTATACGTGTGAAATCCTGAACTTGTGCTCGCTGCCATTTTAAATCTCCATTAATAAATATATTTAGTCTTTAAACTTGTCTCTGAACTTTCTCGTTGATTCTTGAGAAAGTCTTTTCTTTCTTTCCTTCTTCAACTTCCTAGTTTCAGACTTGGGGGTAAACTGACTCCGTTTCCTTACCATATCAATCAACCCCTCTTTCTTTGTCTTCTTAACGAATCGCTTAATCATTCTCATTTGGTCTTCGTTATTTCTAGGTTTTACTTCAAAATTAACTGCCTTTCCCATTTGTATTCCCTTATTTTAGAGCATTCCATTTGTTTCCAAATGCCCCAAGTAATCCATCTATACTAACACCCTTGTCATTAGGGTCGATACCACTCATAGGAGAATGCGATGGTGATGCACCAGGTCCTCCACCACTAGAGAGTGGTTCCGTTCCCTCGAATACATTGACTCCGCCATATGCCTCTCTGCCAATTGCATCAAGCATTTTATTTTTTGATTCCTGCAATCTCTTGGAAACTTGTTCTGTATCTCTTTTAAGAGGAGCGAAGTCTTGCTGCTTTTTCTGCTCGACAATCGGTTGTCCCATTCCAGTAACAATCTCTGCCACTAGTGTAGACAACACTCCTTCCTCAAAGATTGCTTCTTTGATGCACTCCATGACGAGTGGTTTTAAAACTTTCTTTAGTTTATCTAATTCTTGTGCTTTCATTTTTCTCTTAAAATACTTTCCATTATGCTGTTGACCTTGTCAACCTTTGTCAATTCTCTTGTCATATCCCTTGACTCATTTACTTGGGACATGATAGCGCCCGGAGTCGACGGGTCAGAAACCATATCAAAACAAATCAATTGGAAATCATCTTCCACCAAAGTAACTCCATTTCTCTCAGTCACTGAACCCATACCTCTAGAAGAGATACCACAAGGAACTCCTGCTTGAACGAGGTTCTTAAGTATGTTACCAGAAGGCGTAGGCAATACTTCTATCTTGCCCATTACCTTTTGTCCGTCCATCCAAATCTCAGTAACAAGATGTGAAGCGTTCTGGAGATTGATAACTGAAGACTCAGGGTGGTCAAGTTCACCGAGTGCTCGCCTTTGTTCCACCAACTTCTTATATCTCTCTACCTCTCTCTCCAATAGAGCGTGTGGATAAACTCTGCCGTTTGCATTCTTTGTCTCGGACATCTGCATTACGCCAGTTAGAATTGTGGCACCATTTGCAACTCTTCTTTTTTCATCTTCTGTGAGAAGGTCTTGACATACACCACCATCACACAGTTCAAAATACTCTCTTATTAATCTCATTCCAAATCCTCAAGCGGGGGTCACCCGCGTCAGTTACTTACCGCTACAGCAACGTCTAACTCTCTGTAACATCCAACGCTTCATAACCTACTCCTTTTCTATCTTTATCTGAAGTCCCCAGTCCGTAACAAGCATACTAGCAAAGTAGCAAACCATCGATGAGTAGCACCCCAGAATAAACGCCGTTACTGGCGTCATATCAAACGTAAATAGTCCTGTGTAGGGACTTATTGCCCACAAAATAATGCCGGTCCAAAACCCGGTGCACATAGGGCAGGATAGAAGTTTCCCCATCCACCCTTGAGTGGGGCGGATTCTATCAAATATGCTTCCGTAAATAATAATTTGAGTCATGCCAATACAAGCAATCGTAAAGGTAAGCATTACTTCTCCGTCATTTCCCTCAAGATAGAGTACATGTACTGGTATCCATAAGGTCTGACCTGGTGGTCAAGGGAACCCTTCTTATCAGCATGGGGAATTTCACCAAGTTCCGTGCTGTCGCCATCATCAGGGTCCAAAAAGAAATCTTGCAATTTATCTTTATACATCTCTCTCGATTTCATATTTGGTTCCTCTTCCTGCAGGAAGTTGAAAATCTCCAACAACGTTATCTGAAAAGCAGAAACACTATCCTCACTCGAAGCAAGTATCTCCGCTTCCAAAGAAGAATGAACTGCGCCGGAGCGAATTGTTCCCCTGTCCAAAACTCCGATGCGTGCCAGTGACTCAAGCAAGTCCTTTTGAATATGATAACATTCTTCAGTTATGGTATTCTTTGGGAACGTAGAAAGTCTTGACTTTTCTTTAGACACTACAATATCAATAAGGTCGTGGTCAAAGATTAAAAAATCGCCATTAACCGCCTTTCTTGCTTCGCGAAAAACAACCTCTTTTGTGACTGGTTCCTTGTCCTTCTCACCTCGAATAATATTGATTTTAAGCATCTTCCAACTCCCTAACCAGTTCTTGGACTTTGAGTACTTCTTCAACCATTGTATCATTAATTTCTTGATTTTTGTAAGATTCTAACCGTTGTAAAATCTGGTCGTACTTTTCTCTCATCTCTTCCTGTTGAAAGTTTTCGTTACCCGAGAAAGAATACATCTTATCTTTTAGGAGACCAACCTGTTCATTCATGTAAACCTTTAGTCCAAGAGAATTATCCGAGAACGATGCAATATAGTTTGTCAGTAGTTCCTTTTGATTCTCTGGCAGAGAGGCATACTTTTTGTTGAACCCTTCTACAAAAGTCTTATAGGTGATATTGTCTATGTGTACCTTATCTTCCTCCTTTTTAGAAGTAAGAGAATCAACCATCTTTTGCTCTAGTAACATCTTTTCTTTAATTGAAGTCTTGTTATTGAAGATTCCATAGACGGTTGCAAGGTTCTTGTAATTAGGGACAAAGTTATTAAACACGCTCGTGCTCAGGGTGTAGTTGACTTCCTTAATCAACTTGTTCTGAGACCTAAAAACTTCTTGACTATCTAGCGATGAATACCTCTGCTTCGCTTCCTGCAGCATCTTACTTGCTTCTTCATGAGATAGGTCCTCAGTTTCAAGGACTTCTTTGTACACCTTCAATTCCTCACTAAGGACAGACCCCCTGGAAAAGTGCTCTTTGATTATTCTTTTAACAAGCGACTGTCTAGCGGTGTTTTTCTTTACCACTGCCTTAATGTACTCTCTGGTGAGCGCCTCAAACAAAAACGCTGTATTTCTTTTTTTATTGTGCTTCAGTCTCATTTTTAGGTTTCCTATTGTGCAATTCACTGATTAGGTCAGCAACCTCTTTATTTAGAGAAAAGATGTTTTCTTCCTCACTAATGTAAGTAGTGTCGTTAGACTCGGAAAGTCGTTGCTTATCCTCCTCTACAACTCCTCTGGACAATGACTTTAACTTCTTATAACCTGGAACTGTTCTGTAAGACTGGGTTCTACCGCCATGGTCTCTCTTGTCTCTTTCCCCAGTCATCTGTTTAGTGATGTGAATCTTGCCCTTTGATTTGTCAATCGGTGCATCTTCACGAGAACCCGGTGCTGCTAGTAGAGGACTCTCGTCGCCGCCAGGAATCTCTTCGTCCCCTGCGGAAAGCACTTCTTCTCCGCCCGTGAGGTCTAAACCAGAACCACCACCTTCGCCCCCAAGTTCATCTGCGCCGAGTAAGTCTTCTTCACCCTCCGTGCTTGCGCCAGAAGCTTCTGCCTGCGCTTGTTCAGATACTGCCTCTAGTCTTGCGTCGAACTGTCTATCGTAGTACATCTGTCTTTGGTTCTTAACAAACTCTTCTTCAGTCATATTAAACAATCTAGAAGCAATCCACTGACGACTAAAGTACCCTTCCGTTGCAGCGGTTGCAACATCAAACTTAGTCTTCCAGTGCTCTAGTTCCTGTAGTTCTGCAATCTTTGATGGACTGTTTAACCTCAACTTAAAGTTAATAAGGTCTTCACCACGATAACCCAAAGTATAGAGATGCACAATACCAATTTTCTCCATCTCTGTCACCACAGACCTCTGGAGTCTTTGCACGGTTCTAGCAAATCTTATATCTTTCTGTGCAAGAGTGGTTGCATCTTCGCCACCACCTGCTTCGGCATTCGTACTCGTTAAGTAAGAACCTGGAATCTTCAGTGCAGAAAACAACTTATCTCTCAGATACTTAACATCGTCAATATCTCCAGTGTAAGTTCCGCCAGGAAGACTCTCTACCTTTGATGAAGAACCGGCACGAGTAGGGATAAAGTAATCCTCATCCACAGACATTGGGTTATATCTCAAGTCAACTCGACCCGAAGAAGGGTCAACCACCTGATTTCTCTTCATTGAAGTCATAACTTTTTGCATATATTGTTCAATGTCTTGGGGTGGAATATTACCTACATCAATATAGAAAACTCTTCTCTCTGGAGAGCGAACAATGCGATATGCCATCATAGCGTCTTCAATAAGAGTTAACTGTCGCCAGATACGACGTGCAGGTTCAAGAACCGAAGTTCCGTATGGGGTATACTTGTCGTTCCCCAAAATACGAAAGTGACCAATCTGCCAGTTCTCAAAAGTGAGTCCAGCAGAGTTCCACTGGAATTGACAATAGTTAGGATTCGTCTTGTCCTCACCTTCAAGTCTTTCGACTTCTTGACCAGGCAGACCAATAACACTCTTAATCCCCAAAACCTCATCAATGTCCAAGTATAAAAAGAAGTCACCATACTTACACATCGTGCGACACCAACCAAAAATATTGTATTCAATATTCATAATGTTAAAATACAGCGCCGACAAGATACCTTTAATTTCTTCGTTGTTGCAGTCAATTGTCATAAGAGGATTCATTGCACTGTGGTTTGTCATCTCATCTGCATAAATATCAAGAGCAGACGCAATCTCTGGTGTGTACTCCATTTGGTCAAAGTCTACATACCTTTCCAGTCTGTTCTGACTACTTTGAGCATTACCGTACAGACCCGCAAACGGATTATAATCCATTCTTTTAAATTGCTTTCCACTAGCAGACACAAACTTGTTCGCATACATGTCGAGTTGTCTTCTTCTCAACCTTCTTGCAGTTTGGGTCCTATAATTGACAATTGGTCCCGATAACAGTCTTGTTAGTTTCTTGAACAAATTGCTTTGTGCATTTTTTGGATTTACTTTTCTTCCGCCTGCCATTTTATTTATCCTTTAAACAACCAAGGAAATTGCTCATAAGTTTGAGACTGCTGCTTCCTCTTTTCAAAGACGCTATCACCCTCATACCCATGCATTCCTTTTATTGTAGTATTCATTTTAGTTTTTGCTGCCACCATTGTAGCAAGAAATGCTTTATTATATTCTATACTTCTCTTATTCTCAATCAAAGCAGTATCCCTTACCCAACAACCAATTGCACACGCCATAATCAAGTCATCATTATATGACCGCATTGCTTCAGGTCTCCCGTTGTTCCATACAAACGTTTTCATCTCACTATAGAGACGGGGAGAATTTATCGTAATTAGTTCATTTCTTACAAATTCTTCCAACTTTGCCACAATCAATGGTCTCGTCTTCTGACTTGTAGTAAACCCTGCCACAGCATTTGATGCTGCTTCAGCAGTAACCTGGTCCACATACTCGTGCGACGATTTGATTGAGTGGTAGATATTAGGATACTGCATTTCTTTTAGTTTGTCAAGTACTGCAAAACCAACAGTGTTATTTTCTACAACTATCATGCAATCACCATATTCTCTTCCAGCGTCAAACAAAATCTGAGAGAACAAATCTGGAGTCTGTCTTCCTTGGTATTCTGCCACAATCTCCATCGTAAGGGTGTCAAATATATGAAATACTGAAAAGTCTTTCCCGTCTCCTCTAGCAACATCTGCGCTGAGAAGATAAGGAACACCTGCTTCTGCTTCCTTCCATATCCAATAGTTTCTATCAAATCCTGTTTTATATTTTGGTTCAGCGACGTGTTGTCTAATCGCTTCCATTCTATCTGGGTGGAATACTGTTTCACCAGACATGTTGAAGTTGCACTCCAACTCTTGAGCGATTTGGCGACGAGACATATTTTTGGTTTCTTTCTCAAACCATTCCTGACCTCTGTCTGGATGTACATCCCACGGAAGGTTCATTGGGAAAAAATCGTTAGAACCATTCTCTGCATCAACATAAGTTTTGTGAAACCAGTTGCCAACACCGTTTGGAGTTGAGAGGGCGATACAACGACCACCAGTAGATAGTGTTGGATAAAGACCAGTCCACAATTCATCAAGTCCCTCAACGTGTGCCGCCTCGTCCACAACCAAAAGTGATAGCGCTTCTGAACGACCAGCGTCTCCCGAAGTAGAAGATGCTTTAATTTGAGACCCGTTTGTTAATTCGAACGACGTTCTATTGTCTACAGACACTTGCGCGATGCGTATCCAGTCCGGACAGTTTCTCATAATTGTTTTTACTTTCTTTACAAGATTTGCCGCAGTACCAAACTTAGTTGCCAGCACCAACACATTCTTTTCCTTGTGAAACATCATCAACCACACCACGTATGCTGCTGTAACGGTCGATAAACCCAACTGGCGTGCCTTAAGTACAATATTAAACCGATGGTCCTCAAAGTTCTTAAGAGCATCCTTTTGAAATGGAAATGTCTTGAATGGAATTAAACCTTTTAGTGGGTGTGTGATTTTTGCATAATTTGTGATAAAATAGTCTGGGTCCCTGCCGGACTTAACTATTTCTCGCATTATTTCTTTCTTAGTTAAGACTGAATTCATCTTTTCCTGTTTGAGAAATCGTATGCCTTGAAGACCTCAAAAGGGTCTGCTTTTCTTTTATCGTTAGGAGTCTTCTTTGCTTCGGGTGTCGTTGGGATACCCATCGCTTCTCTTTCGTTTGTTTGTTCTTCGATGCCACCAATCTTGAATGCCTGGCGAGCAGTAACGAGTGTTCTGACTCTTGACACTGGTTGGACCAAAACATCAACGTCTCCTTCCTGAGTTAGAGACAAACTGGACTTTGTAAGTGCTCTATACTCTTTCTTAATAAAGGAAGCTACATCAGAAATCATAGAGGACACATCATTCTCAAGACCTCCGCCATAAACTTCTTTCAGTTTAGTTTCGCTAGAATAAGTAATGAATAGTTTATTGCCAGCAAACTGAACTCCAAAACCATCCATCACTCTGGAGTCTATTAGGGGATTTGTATTTTCATCGCCTTCCCTCTTAAGACCAATCTTTAAAGGTTCATCGTTTTCGTCAAGGGCACCATCGTACTTCTTTGCGAGAACTTGTGAGATACCATTAATAATTTCAAGTGTTGTTGCCATGTATTTGCTCCTTTGTTGGACGCCATCCAGATTTCCACCTTTCCTCTCTATCCTCGACCCATTGTACATAACACCTAAAACAACATTCAAACTTTGCCATGTACAAGTCGTCTTGAGCGGAAAAGGAATAAGAATCACAAACTGGACAGTCCCTTTCGTTTTCTCTAGTAAGTAGTTTTTTGGTTATCAAAAAACCTTTGTAGTTTTCTTTGGACTTCTTCTCGTCTTTAAAGAACTTTCTTCTATAAAATTCTTTTACCTCTTCTTCGTGCTTTTTCTCCTTTTCGGGAGTCCAATGCTTCTTGGGATTCTCGATTGCTTCTTCGCCCCATCTTTGAGAAATTGCTTTTTCTAATTTTACAACAAAGTCTTGGTCTTTCATTTACAAACCCAAAATATAAACTATTCCAACAGTTGTTCCAACACCAATGATAAAACCACCTGCCGTAAAAAGATACCAATAATTATTTGGATTGTCAAGAGCAATCTTTTCTAATTTCTCTATCTCTTGGTCTTTTATCGCAATGGTGTCCTTAAGTTCTTTCTCAAGTGAGTCAACTCTAAGTTTTAGGTCGCCAATCTCAAGATTGAACTTTGCTTCAAGTTTCTCTTTCTGCTCGCCCAATCTTAGTTGGCACCGTTGTTCTTCCTGCTCTTTATCTGCAATTATTTTTGCCATAGCAGGTTCAGTCAAGCACCAACCAGCAAACGGTACAGTGCTGCCTTGTTCAACCTTGACAACACCAGTACCCTGTGCGTGTGCTACCAGCGTGAAACTAGTCAAGGTTAGAAAGATTAAAAAGTTTCTCAATTTTGTCTTTAACTTCATCTGGATTCTCTTTCGATTGTTCTATGACTTCTTTGATTCTTGCCTTGTTTGCTTTAGTAATCTTAACACCTTTCTCGTTGTATTTTTTCTCTATTTCTTCAACAACGTGATGATAGTGCTTTATATTTTTGTCTCTTTCGGATAACTCTCTTTGATGGTTCTCTTTCAAAGAAATTATCTGCTTCTGATAAGATTCTTTTCTCGCCTCAAGTACGTCTATTGCTGCCTGGGCATTCTTTCTAGAAATTGCCCAAATAACAACAGACCACAGAATCAGAAAAGGTATCTTCCAGTTCTCCTTCAACCAGACCCATATTGCTTTTATATGATACATTTTAGATTATTTTTGTCCGTGCTTCCACTGCACTGCTAAGTCAACTAGTGCCTGAGAACCAATATAGGCAAGAGTGACGGCGACCCAATCGCCAGAAGTAAGGGACCCAGTTACCGCCAACCCAGTAGCAGTCAACCATGCCAAAAACTTCCTCGAAATGAAACGCTCTACATATCTGTCAGCAAACGCTTTTATTGCTGTCATAATGTTACCCTCCTTAGACGCGAACATGTGCAAACCCATTTCTTTTATCTATTATGATTTGCGTATCTACTGCGTCTTTAAGAGTATCTAGGTGTGAAATCAAAATAACTGTCTTGAAATATGACTTAACCATGTCAATTATGCGAACAAAACCCTCCATATTTTCTGCGTCAAGAGCAGTTCCTGGTTCGTCCAAGATAAAGATATCTGGTTTTGGAAGACTAGATACAGACAACAAAGCAAGGCGAATTGCCATCGCAGCAATAGTCTTCTCAGCACCAGAACCCATCTCTATAAGTCGTGCGCCGTGCTTTGGATGTTTGATAAAAATATCCAAACGCATTTCACTGTTCTCAATAAAGACTTCAAAATCAACAACACCCGTCAAAACCTTTGCGATTTCCTCATTGATGACAGGCAACCTGTTCTTGATGATATTATGCGAAATGCCATTCTTGTGAAAACAAGTCATAAACAATTCATAAGCAGCAAACTCAGAGCGTAGCGATTCTAGTTCCGCCTTGTTTTCTTCAAGATTTCTTATCTTCTGTTCTACAGAACCGACTTCCCTCAAGAGTTGGTTGGTTTCTTTCTTGCAGTCATCACACTGTTTAATATATTTTTTAGACTCTTTTTCCAACCTTCTCTTCTCTGATAAGAGTCCTTCCAAGTCTTCAATTGCTTCCTTATTATCTTCGTATTGAGTCATCTTGTCGTTAAGTTTATCAAGAATCGTATTTTCCTTAAATAACTCAGAGTCCTTCTTTTCTATCAAGAGGTTTGCTCTACTTAACTCATCACCGATTTCACCCAGTCTTTCTGCCAGCGAATGATACTTTTCAACATAACCCAGAACCCTTTCTGGGTCCATATTGTTTGTCTGTAGGTCAAGAGAGTTGATTTGTTTAGAGATGTCTTTCATCAAAACAGTCTTAACTTGAACCAACCCAGTCGCTTCGTGTGCGTCTTTTATGAACTTACACCCTGGAAAAGAATCACCACAGGGAACTTCTTTTAGAAGGTTCGCTCTTGTTGAGAGTCTAGACTTCTCTGTCGACGCTTCCTCCAGTTCCTTTGTGTAAGAGTCAATCAACTCTCGGTTTTTTAAAATACGCTCTCTTTTTTCCTCAAACGTATCGATGTCAAACTCTGATAAGAATTGAGATATCTTCTGATGCTTCCCTTTTGATTCTTCAATTTTCTCCAAGAGTTCTTCTTTCTCTTTTTCGATTCTCCGAATGTTAGAAGTTCTTGTTTTAATTTCCATACGAACCTTAACCGGGTCAATGACCTCAGTCGGAGCAGATTCAATCTTAGTCCCAATGGAATTGACCTGTTCGCGTATATCTTCAATTCTTCCTTGAAGCACTTGGCACTCTTCTTGATTCTGTTCCATCCTTTCAGTTTTCTGTAAAAGTTCCTCTTTTGCTCGTTCAATTTGCTCTGCATATTCTACTCCTTCTAGTCTTTTTAGTGCACCGCGAATGTCCGTTGATTCGGTCTTCGCCTGTTCGAACTTTTTCTCAAATACTTGCAAATCAAGAAATTTTGCAAGCGCTGCTTTCCTCTTTGTTGACCCGTCATTAATAAACCTCAAAGAGTCAAGTTGTGACGCCATTGAAGTAATATAGAAATCATCTATAGAACCAAAATACTTTCTTATGGCGGCATCAGTCTTCCTTTTATCCATAGCATTTAAGCAATCCACTATCCCCGATTCATCTTTTGAATAGAATTCTAGACTAGTATCTGCTCCAGTTGGACTTTTTTCGCTCCTCTCTGCTCCACGTTCTATAACATAAGTCTTTCCTGATATGTTAATTTCCGCTTTCGCATAACAACCATCTGCATGTTCATTGATGATATTGGTTATCTTTGAAGATTTAGAAGTTGTATTGTAGATGGAGTAAAGCATACTATCAATGATAGAAGACTTACCAGAAAAATTCTTTCCAAAGATTCCAACAGTACCCTCCAGTTTGGTAAAGTCGATAGAGTTTTCATCTCCGTAATTAAACAACCCACCCCATTCAAGTGACTGAAGACTCCAGTTTATGTTTCTGTGTACCTCGTTTTCTTCTTCTGCTATCTTGTTTAATCTCGAATTAAGTTCTAAGACCTTAGTCATAACCTCGTCATCACATTGATAGTCTGCAAGATACTCTGTTATCAGTCTATTTTGGGTCTTAACATTTCTCAAGTCTTCATAGTTTAGACCGTCCGTCTGTACAGGAACTGACGCAGAAGAGACCTTGTTTGAATACCTCAAACTTTCTGGTTTGAACTTAAACCTAGCAATATCCATACTTTTTCGCCAAACGTCAGGCGAAAGGTTACTCTCTGCCACAAGTCTAACCCTAGCACCAAGTGGGACATCTATCTCTGGAAGAGACCCGTCTTCGTTCAACACGAGAGTAACATAAGGTATTGGATTCTTGAAAGTTATTAGTCTGTTCTTAAACTTATTCTTACTCTCAATGTCCCACAGTAAGTACCCCTTATCCGTAGACTCTCCAAAGTTCTGCTGTACAGTAGAACCCGGATACCATATGCGACCTTCCTTGTCTAGTTGTTGGGTCTTGTGAATATCACCAAGAAAAGCAAAGTCAAACCTATCAAAGATGCTAATATCATGGTCGCCTCCCAAAGTCCAATTGAGGTCAGTCTTGGACTTGTTGATAGCACCGTGGTAAAGTGCAATATTAACTATGCTTTCATCCGTAGGATTTTGCCAGTTTTCTTCATCAAACACAGACAATACGTTTAAACAGAAGTTTTTATCAATCTTAACTTCACCTGCGTTCTTGAGCAAGAACAAGTTATCATTGTTCATCGCTCTTATGATTGGCGATATAGCGTCCTCTCTCTTGCTGTTTGTGAGGTTACCATCGTGATTACCCAAGATGATATACGTTGGTGCTATTTCTGCAAGATTAGCAAAAAAGCGAGTTGCCATATCAACAAACTCAGGAGATATCTGAGTTTTCGTGTGAGCAATGTCACCACAATGAATAATATAATCCACCTTCTCTTCTCTTAGAGATTGGTATAGTTGTTTAAAAATTTCGTTGTATTCAAAATGAAATCTAAGGTTGCGGATATGTGTATCCGCAATGTGAGCAAACCTCATCTAACCTCCGATGCTTTTAGATGTTAATGTTTTCGTTAATGTGATTGAATAGTCTTTCGAGAAAGTTGATTTTCTGGGATTCGTTTAAACTTTCTAGTTTTTCAATTGCCTCTTCTGCTGCGACAAAACCCTCGTCAGAAGTGTCGAAAGACCTTTGAATCTCTTCGTTTATAAGATTTTTAAGTTTATCTTTTTCTATTTTCATCATTTAACCTCCAAAGTTAAGTTTTTGTAGTAAATAGTCTTGTCTCGTAACAATAGAAGCACGTTTCTTATACTCACTCAATAAGTGATTTGGTACCTCGCCCAAATCAGAATAGTCATATAATTCTATTTTACATACTTTGATACCAAAGTCAAGAAGATTTTTAACTATTTTTAATTCTTTCTTTCTCGCGTCCTTGTCTAAACAAACATACACGGTACTACACCTGTCAACTACCTTACTAAAAAGTTTAGTTTTCATGTTGAGTGTCGAACCCAATACTGGAATGCTATTTTCGTACTTTAGGGAATCAAAAAAACCTTCTACTAAAACTACCGGTTTTGTCCAGTCTATAAACAGGTCGTTAAAAACAACATCCTTTGAGCAGGGAGGGTTCTTGTATTTCAGGTAATGTTCATCATACGAGCGAGCAATAAAATAATTTAAATCTCCACTGTCGTCAAAGGAGGGAACGATGACCCTGCCACCATAAGGACCGTGATGGCAAAAACCAATCTTGTACATAAGAATATCTGAATATGAAACACCCCTGTCTAGAAGATACTCTAACGCCCTTTTGCCCGCTGCAGACAACTTTTTAGTAGACAAGGTAGAATAGTACTCTGGTAGTTCTAGTTTCTGTGTTTCTTGCTCTTCTTTCTTCTTAAAAATATCTTCAAAAGTAGTCAGGTCAACCTGATTTGTTAACTCTCTCCATCTAGACTTGAGGTCTTTGTTGACCAGGGGGTCAATCTTGCTTCCACGATAGTCACACACCCAACACTTAAAAACATTTTTATCTATGTTGACTGAGAGTTTTCTTTTTTCATGATTGCATTTTGGACAATAAAACAGTATCTCGTCATTCGACCTTTCGTAAGACCCGAGACTCTGTTTTATAATACTTAATTTTTCACTGTACAAAGGATGTAACCTGCTTTCGCTATAACCCAACTGTCGGACTTATCCATTACGCCCGGTTTTACATTTCCATTCTTTGTATATTCTACTACAAAGGCAGGTTCGTTTGCAACAACAAAATCAAAACTTTTGTCTTTTCCTTTCTCGCCTTTTGATACTTTTATGCCAACCTGCTTTCTCGCTGATGTTGCGGCGAGCATTTGTGGTTCGTGACCAAACATATCCCAACACACCCAAGATATCATCCCGTTAAATCTCGACAGTGTCGATAGTGTTTGGGCAGAGGAGAATCCAGACCTAAACGACTGGAGAGACTGCTCGACGAATATGTGCTCAAACTTGTACCTATCATACAATTCCTGCAGATGTTTTTTAATGTGGTGCGCTTTATGGTAAATTGTTGGATAATGATTCTTGTTTCTTGTATCCCAATATTCATTATATACGCACGCACCAGTGCTGTCAAGAACAGTAGCACCCGTTATGCTCGTTGAAATATCTAAACCTAATATCATTTATTCTCAATAATAAAAGAAGCATACCCTTCAATGAGTTTCTTCTTCTGTTCACTATCTTCTAAATGATACCATTCCCATGCAACACTTTTTGTGATTTGTTTTACCTGATTGTTGATTGATGCAATCTTTTGCTGCAATGAACCAAAATTTATGTTTATCTCTTCTGGTATTTCTATGTCTAGTTTCAAAGCAGATTCGATTAGTTTAAAATAATCCTCGTTGGTAATTGCCTTGTTGACTTCTTGAAGAATCTTTTTCTTTTCTTCATCATCTTTAATCTTGTCTGGATGGGTCTTGCTTGCAATCTTTCTATAAAGAGATTTAAATTCTTTTGGAAGTTCCTTTTTTGGTTTGTCTGGTGGAGGTTCGTAGACATGCTGCTCCTGCCTTTCTTCTACTTTTGTTTCGCCTCTTTTATATTGCTTTTGCTGCTTTGCTCTTTTTGCTGTTTTTGATGACCGCTTCTCGTTCTCTCCGGCGAGACCTGCTGCTTGTTTTAGTTTGTGTTTTGCATTTCCGTCTTCAACGGAATCGATATATTCCTTGAACATTTCAGAGAACTGAGTCATCGCTTCCTGGTTTATCTTTTGATGTATTTCAAGTTTCTTTATCGCAAACTTGAGTTCGTGTATCTTGAGGTCGAGTATCTCGTTTCTGTTCTTCATTAGACATCCAGTTTAAGTTTAAATGTATACTCTCTGTCCTCGGTCTTGCGAACTGGATTGGCAAGTTTAGCAATACCTATAAGTCTCTTTTGACTATCGTAGATGCCAACTTTTGATATGTAGGTTTGCTTCTTGAACGAACCTGTAGTGACATAATCTGAATGCTCTAACTTTGCAAACTCCAAGTCTTTAAACTCTTGGTAAACCGAACCGTCATTGGTCGGGTCTCTTAGTTGCGATAATTTAAAGGCAGTTGGATTAGTAGAGTTGTTGAACTCGCCCTTTGGTGCATGTGCGAACATCGTGACTGTCGGCACATAATTGACACCCTCAAAACTAATTCTAAACATTACCTTATCAAGTGTTCCTGCACTAGGACCGCCGTCTTCGTTTGCACCTTCTGCGAAATCAACCCACCTTGGTTGCTGACCAGCATCACCATGTATTGTATCAGTTTCTTCAGACAAATCCCAACTTCCCGTAAGTGCAAGAAATCCTTCATTATAAAGAACAACACCAGCAACTTTATTCAAGTCCGTTGCAGCATTGTATGTTCCTGAGACTTGAATCAGTTCCCCATTTCTCTTGATGTCTCTACATTCTGCTGCCAAGGCACCTGTTACGAAAACCTGCAACACAACAGAACCTTTTCTAATGCTAGACCCATAAAAAATGCTCGGTATCTCCACAAGAGACATTTCTTGTGTACCCTTGTTCCATTCCGTATTCTCATATTCGTATTGATTGCTGATATGAGCATATTCGTTAAATGTATTCTTTAGGGAATTGATATACCTCTTGTTGCTTGTTATAACATTGTAAGTACCGGCATACCTTTCATCGTTAGATATCTCTACCAAGTCTGCACTGGTATCCTGTAGTCTTGTTCTTTTGATACTAGATGTTAGAGGATAATCTCCCTTAATCACATCGCCATAAGCAAATTGTGATGTCGTATCAAATTCTGATGTGCTAACTGTCTTGAATGCTATTCTAGCACCGTCTTTTGTTATGAACGGGTAAATAGATTTACCAGAAGGTGGTGCTTCAGAACCGCCGTTATCTATCTCTCTATCAACATTCAATTCGAATAAAGAAATAAATCCCTGTGATGTTCCATGAAGAATTCCAAATTGACCTTCTGAGTTTTTGACACCGTTATGATAAACCTTAGAATCGTATATTAAAAACTCATTCTTTGGAAAGGTTTTTACCCGGTTATAGAATAAGTCATTTTTTCCAAATTCTCTAAACGGCATAGGACACCGCCTTAGTAATCAAGTCTTACTCGTAATGTAAGTTCGTTTGTTGGGTCCTTTCTTAAAGGTTCAGAAAGTTTTGCTACTGCCATTAACTCGTTATCTGGAGAATAAAGTCCGACTGATGTGACATAAGAAATTGGCATGTCACTTGGAACATCTTTTACTCTAATCTTTGACTCAGTTAAATAAGTCGGATTTGCACTGTAGTTAAACTCATTATGGTTTGCTCTACAGAAGTAAACAGTCGAATTAAGTTCTGTTGTATTATTGAAAGAAACATCAAACATTCTTCTTCGGATGTTGTTCGCAATATGCTCAATCTTAGAACCTGTCATCATTTGGTCAATACTTGCACTAACCGTTCCGTGGTCCGGAATCAACCCGGTTCCGTGCCCGCCATCGATACTCATAGATACTGCCTGGTTCAACAGTCCTCTGTTGTCGTTTGAACCAGAAGCAGCACCGTTGAAAATAGAAGCAGCTAAAACACAAACACCTGCTTGATAAAAAATTAGTCCAACCTTGTCAGATAAAATTGAACCACTATGCCCATGGTTTATTCCCTGACCATATGCAGTATCACTGTGAGATGCAGAAAGAATGCCGTATTCTCCTGCCGGTGAATTAATTCTAAAGTCGTTTTGTGCATTGGTGTCTTTAATTGTAAGAATGTGGTTTTGTCCACTGACACCCATCATACCTCGACCACTCTTATAATAAGGATTAGTTCCCAACTTCAATTGAAAACTGCCCTTCTTAATCTCGTCTTTAACAAGAAGTCTAGAGAAATTTAAGAAAATAACTTCATCCATCTTTCCGCTGTTATCATCAGATAAGTTACCATCACGGTCAAATCTCTGAATCTTTCCATTCTTGTCGTGACCCATGAGAACCTGTGCCATTTGATTGTACATAGCAATTTTCTTTTCTTGCTGTCTTCTAGTAGTGCTATAAACATTTCCAGATAAAGCACTGCCAGTAGAGATACCGACAGAAATGTCAAAAATGTGATTTGCAGAAGAACTCAGGTAAGGATAGTCAAATACTGACTGAAACATTCCGTGAGAATAGTTCTTGATATTGTATTCAGATGGAACACTTGGTGCATTTACCAGTCCTTGGTCGTATGTACCAGAGATAATGGCACCCGTAATTGGGATTGCCTCGTGCAATAAAGTTTTTGTAGTAGTTACATCGTTGTTTAGAAATGTTTTAAATGTTGTTGCCATGTTTTACCCTTATGTCTTCTTAAGATATCTTACTGGAATATCTATAGAATATGCTGTTGTAGCAGATGTTAATCTTACGATAGAGTCAATATATCTAAACTCTTGAGCGGCATTGAATCCGTCAATAGTGAGAGTCGCAGTTGTACCCAACTTGTCAAACAAGAAATCAGAAGTTGTAAGGTTAATGCTAGGAGCAATCTTGAACTGAACAATCCTATCTCGTGGACCTCGAATATTGTGAAGAGACTTCTCTTCATTAACAACTTCGTCACTTCTAAGGTTATCTATTGCACCGGCAACGACCGGAATCCTAGAATCTGTAGTACCCTCACTAACATAGTATGAAGCAATCTGGTCATCATCGATAAAAGATACAGGAACTGCCCCACCGTCACGAGAAACAATAGAACCAAGTCTGTAATCCGCTTCAATGATAAACTGTGTTTCCTGTAGAGTTGCTGGCATTGCCACTTGTGGCGAAATTTCCAAAGTATCCAACCCTCTCTCCACAGCAATATAATTATTAGTAGAAGCAACTTCACTTTGATTACTGCCCCTGATAATTCCCTTTCTACCTGAAGCGGCAACTGATTCCAACACATCCTCTGTTGCCTTGCTGCAAGTAATGATAAATCCATTCGTCGTAGAGTTAAGTGCCGTAAATGGTACCGACGAGAGTGCCGGTCCAGTGCCACCAGTATTCCCACCATCCAACAACCTTAAAACAGGAAGATGAAGAATGTTAGTTCTCGTAATTGTAAGTAACTTACTCTTCATTGTGGAGGTGTTGTTGGTGAATGCTTCCAGTAGTGGAGTTCTGAGCACCTCTAGGTCGTAATAAGCAGAACCGCTTGGGTGGTTCTTGTTGAAAAGTGAATAATCAATCTCGTCATCACCAAGAGCGAACTTTGAAATTCTAAAATCGCCTCTTGCCATTCTAAACCGTCCGGTATCGGTAAGAACCGCATCTAAAATGATATCACCGGAATTATCAAGAAATGCCATATAATAAACTCCTCTAACTTCACCTGTAAATAGATTTTAACATATTAAATTCACTTTTTTATTTTCTTCGTTCTTTTGAACTTTAACCTTGAATCTAAAGTTAATATCGACTTCTTTACCTGTGTTTTTGCTTCTAATTCTTAATTTAAATTTCTTGCCCCAAAGTCTTTCTACTTCAGGTTCACCAAATGCTTCGTTCTTGTCTGCCATCTCTACAAGGTCAGAAAAGTATCCACTTTCTGGTAACTGCATCGTTCTCTGGGATATATTTGGTTTAACTGAAACAAACTGTCTTGCTTGTCTGGTTGATTGTCTCTCTAGTTTCTTTTTATTTGCAATGTCTTCCGGTTCAACAATCTTGACATTAAGTCTAACTGCTTCGTTAAAAGTTACCAACTCAACCTCATATATGTGAGAAGGATTGGACACATGACCGTGTATATCTTCCGTTCTGAAAATGTAGTAATACTTTTTATCCGGACTAATGCCGTCGATAAAAGAAAAGTTGTCCGACTTGGTATAGTCTTTTCTAAGTTTGTGACCTCTAAAATCTTGAATACTCTTAGGGTATGTCTCCATTCTAAATACTTCAAAAGTAGATGCAGGGTCATCGCTCCTAAATCTTATTAGTTCTGCATCAGTGAGGTCCGATGCCAGTGAGAAATCTTGATTAATAATGTCGTCTACTGATATGTCCTGCACACTTTCCAGACCCTGTGTCATTGCTACTGTGTAAAACTGCAAATTATCATCGTCTTCCAACAACACCGGTGGTGCTAAGTATTCACCGCAGTTCGCACTCAAGTTAAATAAGACTCTGTTCTGTTCATTCTTGAATGGTATAACATCAACATTGGGATACAGTGGAGGTCTGTCCGAGACAGCAACCCTCTTTATTGTCGAAGGCACACTCATAACCTGCAAGAATGGCATATTTACGACACCGATTGTTTGTCGATATACAGCAGTCGATGCTCGCATCGCCATTGGGTCCTGTGCTCTTAAAGTATCTACAATGTCTTGTGACTTTTCGTCTGAAAGTTTCGGGTCTGGGTCTGCATAAGTATATTTGTTTCCAACAATAGCAACTATTCTATTGATTCTATACTCGTAGATTTTCCCATACTTAACCTGACTGTCTACAAATTTTTCTACTTCTCTTTCGTTGTTCGACAAAATGTGAAAACTTGTAAGATATGTTGCCTCGCCCCTTCTGTCAATCGAATACTTGTCAATAGTAAATCCCAAAACTTCATTCTTCGCAGGAACACCAGATAGAATTTCACGATAAGACCGTGCTCTTGATTCAATAAATCTAGAAATCCTGCCTTTTAAGAGCAGAAGTCTAAAAATATTTGCAAACTTTTCAGCAGGCGATAACCCGCCACCAGAATAAAAATCAAATATACCCTTGAACCAATCCGAAAAATCAATCGTTCTTGTCTGTTCTAGTGGTATGGTATCAGAAAATTCTGTTGTAGTTCCTCGAAAACCTCTGCCTCTTCCTCGTGTTCGCAAACCACTTTGTAATAGTTGGTCTACATAACTCACTGAGGAACCTTCTTCATCCGACAGTTGTTGTAATCTTAAACTTCCAAATAGGTTTTTTACCAAACTGTCGTCGTCATTAAATGTCATTGCCTCTGCTAGTTGGGACTTTTGAATGCTTCCGAACTCCATCTCCACAAACATTGGATTCAAATATCTTCTTTCATATATTTCATCTAAAACTTCAGTAGTGTACCTGCTTAGGTATATATCTTCTTCTTCGTTGCCGATATTAAATCCATAATAATCAGACATATGTTTTGCTAATTCTCTCTTTGCTTCTGGGTCGCCTTCTGCTGCACCATCTAGTATCTCTGCGAATGTCTCTTGGACCTGTGTATCTGTTGCCTGACTTGGGTCGTAGTTATCATAAAAGTTCAAATTAAAAAATCTATCTGCCGCTTCTAGTCTTACAAATTGTTGTTCCTCGAAGTCTTCCAGCATTGGAATGCTCAACCCCTCAGACCTTCTTGAGGAAGTTTCAAAACCAAAATCAACCTCTCTAAGATACGGGGATGGCAATTCGTTTTCTCCAAGTACACTTGAAAAAGTCTTTTCATATAAGCAATCATAATAAGAGTAAACTGGTCTAATGTCGAAATATGATTTATTTCCAACATCAAGAACATCTGCTTCCTGCTTTGTTAGCAAGTCCAATACATTTGTCGTATAATCTTGATACACTACTCTACCAACAGTCGGAGGACTAACAGATGATACAGGGTCCGTACTTTGGTCAAGTGTAAAATTATCTCCGAAGAAAGGAACAAAAGGAAATGGATTCAAATTTGCTTTATTTGTGGTACTCGCATATTTTATATAAATGTCTCTCCATCCAATGTACTGTGCTTGGTTGTTTGCTTCCTCTCTCATTCTTTGTATGGAGTCTTGCCCGATTATCTGCGATATATATTCTCTAGGGACATGACCCATAAAGTAATTTGCCCAGTTCCAATTCTCTGGACTGTTTAAAAACTTTTCTGCATACAACTGGTGTGTCTCATACTTGATGTCGAGGTCCAAACTGTTTTGAGACATCATTAGTTCTCTAATTTCCCTAATGTTCTTCCATTGCGATACATTGGATGTTCCATAAAGTTTGATAGACAATCTTTTGTGCATATCTTCGTAGAGGACACCCCAACCAATCTCTGACCCGTCTTTGTTGATAAAGTATAAATCTGGTGTCGAATTAGATTTGCCGTGTTGTATTTTGGCAGACAGCGAACTAACATACTCCGATGGACCGTCTGCTTGTTCAGCATTAAACCACATCCTATCTGACACCCACCTAATTGGGTCTATGTCATAGTTTGAATTTATTACATTTGCTGGTGCTCTCGAACTGTTCGATTGAACTGTTGTTCGAGACAAGATATGATTTGGTTTAGAAAGAAATCTTAGTTGACCATTCTCTAGAGTAACAAGTCCAAAGTCAAGCAGGGATGAATTGTTTAATATCCAAGTACTTTTTGTAGCAGATAAATCCTTTTGGTAAACAGGTGTTAATGATACATCGTTTTCAAGTAGTTCTGGTTCAGCATCTAATTGACTTGATAATCTTGATGCTGCACCAGCAGATATCTCTCTTGTTGTTTGTTCTGGCAATGGAGACTCTGTTAGAATCTCTGCTGGAGAATCCTCCGCTGGTCTCAAACCTCTTGATAATTCTTCAGTTGTTTCTCTCGGAGACAAGTTCGAAGTAGGATTGAGTGCACCAAAGTATCCCGGCAAGAATCCAGTATCCTGGTATTCTGGGTCTACTTCTTCTTCGACTTCCTGTTCTGGAAACAGTTCACAAGGGTCTTTCTCTGCCATACTCTAAATATCTCCTAACTTGTATATTCTCACCACTAATACCTACTTCTCACTGTTCCTAAAGACATCCTGCTCGTATTTGCAGCAGGCGAGGTTCTGCCAACTGTTGGTGTAGGTTGCGGAGTTGGTGTTGGTGTTGGGGTCGTCGGTGTTGGAACCTGCGATACTGGACTATCAGAAACAACCTCAAATGTTGCAAAAGAAGAAGGCACTAACTTTGTATTTCCAACCTTTGGCATCGGAGCGGATGAAGGGACCTCTGGTACCCCTACCAATTCAGTTGTCAGTATATTTGAAGATACCTCGTCTATTGTAGCAAGAGACAGTTTTTTAGTATCAACAAGTCCCACATTCTTTACTTGACTCATATTTAGAGGAGTTTTTCCTGCTGTAATAATCCTCAAAGACTTATCAAATATACCACCAGAAGGGAAATCCGTTGAAGATATCTGCGGTGCTATTTGCTGCAATTCTGGACTTGGTACCAAAGGTTTCAATCTCTTCACATTTTGTGCATACCCAAACCGTAAAATATCTTGTTTTGCAAGAAAGTCTTTAGTAATGTCAGGTAGTTTAAACTGCTTTGGTGTATTATCTGTGAGACCACAATCATTTGGGTCAACTGGTGATATATTTTCTATCAAAGGTTTAGTCAACACATCTGCTTTGATTACATCGTAACCGTACAAGACAGAGTTGTCAACTATCTCGTCATTCAGCGAGTTTAACATACTATAGAACGAAGACAAACTAGATTGATTTATCGCATTCATAAAAGGAAATGTTGCCTGTTCACCACCTGAAGATTCTAGTTTTTGAATATGTGTGACAAAAGTATTGACTGCTGCGACTTTCTGTAAATCAGAAGAATCTAAAAGAATGTACTTCTTTCTAGACAGTCTTTCTTTCTTCCTTTTCTTGGTGTTTGGTCTAAGTCTCTCTATCCTATCTTGCTCTTTCTTTCTGTCTAATTCCTCTTGCTTAAAAAATATCCCAAAGTCGCCAATGTTTAGTGCTGTTGGTGATATTGTTGCCAAACTCTCATCAGATATAGAATAGTCTTCCTGCTCTGTTATTACTCTTTGCGACAGAATGGATGCTGGCGAGGTTCTCGCACTATTGATAGATGATATAGACGGTAGGTAATCAAAGAAAATTCTTTGCGATGCCGGTGACATAACCACAAAGGTGCTAATGTCTACATTCTTGTCAGTCGAGTTAAACCACCTCTGAACCGTAAATCCATAATCTGCCTTGGCGGAGTATCCCGCACCTTCGTTGTTTATCGTATTAACATGGTCTACACCAAAATAATCTTCCATCTCCAATACTAAATCTTGAAATGACTTTATGAAAGAATCGATTGTTTCGGGTCTTGCATTGCCAGGGTCTAGCATATTTATAAGAAACTGTCGTGAAGCAGTGGAATCGTCCTGCAAGTCAGAAAGAGCATCCAGAGACTGAAGTGCTGACAATGGAGTCTGCAAGGTATCGTCAGACTGAAGCAAGGAACCCTCTCTGGACTTTATTGTTATATCAGATTTGCCAGAGGATAACAGTGCCAATTCCCTGAAGTGTTGCACATACTGTGCAAAGTTGTATTTTGCCCGTGCTTCATCTTTGAACTTCATTGTAAAAGTGTTCGTCTTTGCATCATAGTTGCCGTTACCTCTAGCAACTTCTGAATATGAAGGGTCTTCTGAAAGACCGATTGGAGCATTCTCTTCAGGTTTATTTACATAATAAGAATTAAACACTGGAATCTTAGACTCTTCAGCATATCTCTTTAATTCATCCAAAGACCTTCTTGCTCTTTCTACTCGTCCTATAAAATAATTCTTAGTTGTGTCTAGTAATTTTAACTCTACACCGTACTGAAACACCGCATTGCTTCCGTCGTATTCTTCTATTCCAAGGTCACAGGCATAAAAAGATTTCGTTCTCAAATCCCTGTCTGTTTGTTTGATAGAACCCACACCATCTACGGTCTTTTCTACAATAGAAAAACCGCCACGAGTCTGTGTTGATTTAGCGACCACATGCTCTGGTTCAGAATCTGGCAAGTACTGTGTTCTCTTATGTCCACCAATCCTATTTGTCATTATTGGGTCTCTAGTCATTCTTCTTCTAAGGATTTTTATCTCTAGTATTTCCAACAAAGTATCACTTGGAAGTATATTGAAAAGTGACGGTAAAGAGTTAAGCAAGTCGTAGTATCTGGAGTTGTTCTTATAGATATCTTTCATATCTACTGTAAAATCAATGTTGGTATGCTTTTCTTCGTAGTCGTAATCAACAACAACATCCGTCAATTTAAAAAAGTTTTTATTTCTTTTCTCCACAAAAGAAAGATTTGGAGATTTTGTATTGAAATATTCTAACTGCGGTGGTTGATAATTAACCATCTGAGTTCTTTGAAAAGAACGAAAGTCTTGTATTTTTGTTACTGGAACCTGGACTTGTCTTAGTCTTGGTCCCATATCGTCCCCACCACGACCTGCCATATATCCAACATAACCATCTGGTGCCGGAAATGCTTCTGAGTGATAATGAACTGGACCGTAGTATGGGGTTCCTGTTTCTACATCTTTGTATATGGTTGCTGTAGATTTTACTTTTCCATCTGATGTTACAATGTCGTAAGTGAGGTCCCCAATCATATATCCCAGTTTTCTTGCAGCACTGTCGGTCAATCCTGCGGATGATAATCCTAAACTATTAAAGTCAAAATAGGTAAAGCACAGTACAGAAACATTGTTGCAATCATCCCAAGCAAAGTTGTCAAACTTAAATGTGTGAGAATAAGGTATAATATTTATGACATTATTATCAATATCGTATTGTTGATATATTGTATTTCTAAACTGAAATCCCAATTCTGCTGGTCGAGCATCATTGAACTGGTAAGCGATTGGTTTGCCAATTTGAGTATAACCAAGTATTATTTGATACAGAGCACTTTCAAAGTCCACCTGAGCAGTTACATCATCGAGTTGTGTAAGTGCAAGAATATCTCTTGCGAACCTTTGTCCAGTCTCTGCATCGCCAAAGGCAATGATTCCAACTTTAAGAGCAGAAAGAACCTCGTCTTGTAATTGAGTTCCTCCATCACTGTTTTGAGTTATAACACCTAGACCATTTTCGTCAAGAATATCTTTTATCTGATAGTCTATCGTTACAGCAGTTCCGGATTGCTTACGAGAAAAAAGACCCACATCTTCTATGGTAATTCTTCTTGTATAAATCTTCGGCAGAAACTGACCGACGATAGCATTCGTGCTTTCGTACCTTGGCATTATTCACATTCTCCGTCAATGTCATCAAGTGCAACTTGTTGCTGCGGTTGTTGCTCTTGGTCAGCGGTAATCTTGGCAATCGCTGCTTTCATCTTATCACGAACTTTGAATCTATTTATACCATTTATGTCTGTGCCATACAAAGAAGCAAGGTCTTTATCCATCATTACTTCAAAGTAATGCTCTATGTATCTGTCTTCCCTTGCTTCTTGTTCATCATCCGCAAAGTAAAGTTTTTTAAGTTGTTCTGTTTCAGCATTGTTTGCACTAGTGTTTACATTCTTGTTTTCTATTTCAAAAAACTCAAACTCAAAATTCTCCAAATCATAATCAACATTCTCCTCGACAATACTGAAAATGATTTCTCCGTCTTTTATTTCTGCCCTAAAGTTATCTAAGAAGTCTACCTCTCCCTCAAGACCGATAAGATTGTCGTAGTCTTCCCTTGTC
>Ga0208019_1000055_pt1 | contig 54250 bp, 80 predicted proteins | sample CB_VirMetaG_5_FD_184540 | JGI IMG/M metagenome (GOLD analysis project Ga0208019, IMG submission 184540) | Freshwater to marine saline gradient viral communities from Chesapeake Bay - CB_1508_1D Viral MetaG (SPAdes) (version 4) | ecosystem: Environmental > Aquatic > Marine > Coastal | place: USA... | reverse complement strand
TCGACCTTTTTCCTAAGTGGGAGATGTCAGTTTGGGATAACGGAACTATGCTAGCATACGCCTATTCCCTTGATGGACTGCATTGGAGATGCCGCAGCCTAGAAGAAAAGTATAACCCTCGTTCTAGTAAGTTTGTAGGCGCTCCTCCTAAGATAGAGGTTTACTCAAAGTCTAATGCCACAGATTGGCTACGCAAGTTTATCGCAGCAGAGAGGTGTATGTGATATGAAGATCAAAGTGGGGATTGTAAATCCTGTGGCAAAGGCTATGCTGCAAGAGCGCAAAGCCCCACAGGTCATACCGCCCAAGAAGGGTAACAAACGCAAGTTGACGAAGAAGGAAAAGCAAAATGCGTTACGAGATGAAAAACTTTATTAAGTTTGCTAAGTCCAATGTTGGACCTAAAACTGAGAAACGTGATGACTGGAAACGTGATCGCAAGATTGCACGTAAACAGAAACAACAAGCACGAAAGGTTGCATGATGTCTGATAGTAAAGTCACGATAGTTTGTAAGCACTGTGGCAGTGACAATGTTATGCTTGATGCCTATGCCATGTGGTCTGTTGAAGAACAGAAATGGACACTTGCTGCCACCTATGACGTAAGTCATTGCGTTGATTGTGAATGTGAAACCAGACTTATTGAAAAGGAACTATCCAATGCCTAGCTATCTTCTGTATCAGATCAAACTGAACACTCAGCAAATTCAGACGCAAGTGTTTCGTGACATCAAGTTTGACACCATGCTGCTGCGTGATGGAGAGGCACAGAAGCCTGTCGATGCAGCCTGTGTGTTCAACCTATACAAGTTGGTGGCACTGATTGCTGCCCATGACATTGAAGAAGCCTTTAATGTTGGCAATGGCTACCCTAGCAATAGCAAGTCTCGCATTGAAAAGTTTCGTCATGCCTACTCTATGTCTGTTGGCGATGTGCTCGTTGACATAGAGGCTGAGAAAGCATATGCCTGCTGTTCATATGGCTGGCAACAAATTGACTTCACCCCTACTACCTACGCAGCATAAGGAGAACTACACATGTTTATCATCGTCGCAACTAAGCCTCTCAACGACACCACCAAAGGTTTCCGCTTCAATGTGCTTGGCCTCAAGGGTCTGGTGCGTAAGCGTAAGCACAAGTCTCGTGGCTTCAAGCTGTTCAAGCGTGACGAGTGTATGACTGCACATCACGTTGGCAAGTTCAGCTTGTATGTTGAACGTAACCCCAAGTCTCAGCGTAAGCTGTTTCACTTTGCTGGATAAGGAGAGACACTATGCCTAACTGGTGCATGAACACTGCCACAATCACTGGCGATTACGCCACACTGGAAGCCATTGCAGAGGCGGTGAAGGAGAACCGCCTACTGGAATACCTAGCACCTATTGGTGAGTGGGAGTATGACACTGCCGTGGAAACATGGGGAACCAAGTGGGATGTGTCCGCTGTGGATTGGGAACTTAATCCTGAGACACAGGAACTAACACTTAGCTTTGACTCTGCATGGTCTCCACCTATCGGTGCCTACATGAAAGGTGAAGAACGGCTTGGCATCTCTGTGACTGCATACTACTACGAACCCGGCATGTGCTTTGCTGGTGTGTATGCAGACAGTGAAGATTGCTTCTATGAAATTGACTTCAACGATACGTCATGGCGAGAGGATATTCCACAGGACGTTATTGACACTTGTAATCTGGAAGATGAATACTTTAATCATCTGGAATACATCAGTGAAGATGAGGATGAATGATATGAATATCTGGTTCGAAACTGCGGATGCTGTCATCACAGTCTACACTGTAGAAGATGCATTTGAACAGAACGAAACAAAAGAGATTCTGACTGAGATACCTTTCAGTCAGGGTGATGATGTAAACACTGAGGCTTTTCGCAAGAGTGTTTTTCAAGCATTCGATGTGCTAAGCGGTATCTACGCTAGTTTTAATCATGTTCACATAACTTTAGAGATAAAGTTTCTGGATAAATACGTGAACATTTGAACAGCAGGAGATGAACTGATGCCATGTAAAGTAGCTTGTCACACACCAATGGGCTGGTTCTTTTGGGATGATACGTTGTTCAGCACAACTGAAAGAGCAATGGCTTTCATTGAAAAAGAAAAAGACTACATCAAGTATGATCTGTTTCTTGTCTACCCTGATCGCATGAAAGGATGGAGTGCAAACAATGATAGTTAATGCTTACGAAATTACACTTGAAGTCGATGGTGTGGAGAGTGTCATTCAACTGGATGACACTTACCCATCGATTGAGGATTGGAAAACTGCCACTCACTTTGCCTTCATGCTGGCTAGGCACAACTATCCTGAAGCTGTGCACATTGATCTTGTGTCTGTGGCTGAGTATGAAGCAGAGGAATATGAAGAGTATGACTACATCTATGAAGCACCAATGGCAATTAACTGAGGATGATCCCTGCGATGAATGGAAGAACCTTGATCGATTACCTAAAGCGAATAGGCATAGCTCTGTCTGTGCTATTCAATGTGATCACATTTGGTCCTAGCAATCAGACATTCAGTGCCCGTAACTATGGGTGGAAACGTGAGGGTAAGTTTAACTTTGTTCCCATCATAGACTTTGTTGCACGTTATGTGTTTCGTGAACGCCATCACTGCCAGCTAAGCTGGGTATATTGGCGAGTGCGTAAGGATGTTGTGTTCGAGAAGCAAACTAAGTCCAACGTTGGACCTAACCGGAGAAATGCAGATGAACCGATTTATTATTGACCACACACCAGAAGCTATCGCACAGTCACTGTGTGACAAGCACGTAGTTAAGATGCCGCTAGAAGAGGCACAGATGCTGTCTACTGTAGTGCGTCAGCTTGACCCTGACTATGCAGACAAGTATGGCCTGTATCGTGTAGCACATAAGAACCATCCCTGCACACTGTGGGCTGGCATGTCTCGTTCAAACTACATGTATTCCCTGCATCTGTTTCGTGCTATGCTACATGAATACACACATCGCTATGGCAAATACCATGCGTCAGAGCGGCTGCTACCAGCACTGTCTGATGCAACATGGATGCTTGATGATGTAGGCATGACAGATCACCCTGAGTGTTTCGGGGATCATGTGCATCTTAGATCACATGAGCCGTGGCCTGTTGAAAGTTACCGCAAGTTCTACAAGACTAAGCAACAACGCTTCCACATGGTATGGTCTAGCAGACCTGTGCCAGAATGGTTTGAGGACAAGGATCATGCTACTTAACACAGCACTTATATGCTTAGCCATGAATGTGTATTACGAAGCACGTGGTGAGGGCATGATGGGCAAGTATGCCGTTGCACATGTTGTGATGAATCGTGTTGCGCATGACAGATTCCCAGACACTGTGTGTGCTGTAGTAAAGCAGAGACATAGCACTGAACTACATCAGTGTCAGTTCAGTTGGTATTGTGATGGTAAACCTGAACGACCCGCTAACGCACGAGCATGGGAAGAAGCCCAGCTAATCGCTCGTGATGTGCTTGATGGAATAGTGGATGACATTACGGATGGTGCACTGTTCTATCATGCTAACTATGTCAGCCCATACTGGGCAGAAGAGTTCAACCACACTGTTACATATGGGACACACAAGTTCTATTCGTATTAGTTTAGTGTTGAACTATCTACATAACTATGGCACAGTTGCCAAACGTAAACCAAAGGAGAACCGATATGGCTTTTGACATGATTCCCGAATACCTCGACTTCGATGTGGCTTTCGAAGAAACCAAAGTGAGTGACAAGAAGTATGTCATCAACAGCAAGACTGGAGAATACCTTGGAATTGTCGGACACAAGTTTAACTGCGCTAATCATCGTGACTTTTATAGTGGTGTTGTGGATACACTCACGGAAGAACTAGGTGATGATGCGATCAGCACTGCGAAGTTCAAGTGGCGCACTGCACGTAATGGTGCATGGACTATGATGGATGTTACATTCCCTAACACTAAGTCTGTCATTGCGACTGACAAGCACGAGACTGAGGTGGCACAGCGAATCATCTCACTGCATGGCATTGATGGCACGTGCAGCAATCAAGTGTTCTTTGGACAGATCGATTTCTTCTGCACCAATGGCATGATTCGTGGAGACTATGACAAGGTGCGCCGTAAGAACACTGCCAACTTCACGATGGACAGTTTCATCTATGAACTGAATCGTGCGCAGACTGACTTCAAGAAGCAGTCACAGGAGTTGCAGGTGTGGGCACAGACAAGCCTCAAGTATGTGAACGTATCGTCACTGCTTGAAGAGATGCTTGGCTCTGAGCGCAAGGCAGAGCGTATGTATAGCTTGTATATGCAAGAGGCATCAGTGCGTGGTCACAACAAGTGGGCATTGTATAGTGCCTTTACAAACTACGCATCGTATGCAGATGAACGTAATGGTTTCAATCTGCGTAACACTGGCAACGACACACAGGCAATCAGCATGTGGTCACGTGAGCAAGAGGTAAGCAAGTGGATCAGTGATGATCGCTTCAAGATGCTGGAAGCAGCGTAATGGTAAAGCTGCCACGCTATGTGCAACGACGGGTGTCACCTTCGGGTGACATCTCTTTCCGTTACAACCCACCACAGAAGTGGGTAGACGCAGGGCTTGTGACTCGTGGCGAGATGCCAAGTGATGTGCGTGAGATGCGTAAGCTTGCACGACAGTATAACGATGCCATCGATCAGTATCGTGATGTTCAATCACAGATTGTGAAGCTAAACAACAGCAGCACTGTGTCTGATCTTGTCGAGTTCTATTATCAGTCTAATGATTTCAACATGTTACGTGAGACAACTAAAGCAGATTACAGGTATTGTCTCACTGAATTATGTGACAAGCTTGGCACCAGAAAGTATCAGTCTGTTACATCTAAGGTTGCAAAGCAGGTGTATGAGGAATGGGTGAAGCGGGGTGTCAGCTTTGCGAATCACGTGGCTACCTCTGCTAGTCGAGTGTATAACTATGCGATCACGATGGAAGAAGCTTTCGTGAATCCATTTGGAAACATAAAGCGCAAGCAGCCTAAGCAGCGCAAAGTAGTGTGGGAGCATGAACATGTTATCTCTTTCCTTGATGTTGCTTATTCTAGTTTTGACTATCGTAACGTGGGAATCATAATACACATGGCATACGAGTGGTGCCAACGTTTGGGTGACATGAGGATGCTAACATGGGATAACATAGACTTGGACGAGAGGCAACTACATCTGGAACAAAGCAAGCGTAGAGCAGAAGTTTTTCTGCCTATCTCAGATGACCTGCACTACATGCTGTCACAGCAGAAAGCTGACTTTGGTTTTCAGAAGTATGTTGCACCATATCCTAAGCCTGAACGTGGAGTGTTCACACCCTATCGTATGGAACGTCTGTCGAAAGTAGGTAGACGTATCATGCGAGAGGCTGACCTACCTGAAGAGCTACGTCTCATGGACTTACGTAGAACAGGAGTGACACAGATGGTTGACAAGGGTGTGCCATTGCCACAGATCATGTCGGTGACTGGACACAATCATGTTGCATCTGTGCGACCATACATGAAGCATACCTTCGACAGTGCGAATAATGCCTTGACACGCAGAAACGTATCGGTAAAATCGAGCGTATGTGAGTAACATTGAAAGTGATATACAATGAATATAAGAGAATATATAAATGATCTATCACTAAGTAATGGTGAGACTAAGCGTCTTAACTGTCCTTCATGTGGAGGATACAAGACCTTTACTGTGACGAACAACATGGGTTCTCTTGTATGGAACTGCTACAAAGCTAGCTGCACTCTTAGTGGTGGCACGAGAGTGCGTCTTACCAGTGAGGATATTCGTAAGTCTCTTGGTAGTGTTGCAGAAGAGACACACTCTGGGTCATTCGATAAGCCTGAGTGGCTTGTGAAAGATAACGACAGCATCGCATCCTTCTGCGATCAGTGGGAGTTGGATGCTGACGAACTGGGCTTGTTGTATGATGTGAAGGAGAACAGAGTTGTGTTCCCTGTCATGCAAGGCAGTGTGATGGTGGATGCTACTGGTAGATCATTGTCACACCGCTTACCTAAGTGGAAACGCTATGGAAAAAGCAGCTTGCCATACTCGTGGGGGCATGGTACAACTGCGGTTGTTGTTGAGGACTGTGTGAGTGCCGCTATTGTAGGTGGTGATGTGTATGTCGGGATAGCAGTGTTGGGCACATCACTATCTGATTATCACAAGAGGCATCTTGCACAGTTCTCAACAGCAGTGATTGCGCTTGACCCTGACGCACTCCCGAAGACACTGCAATTTGCGAAAGAGTTAAGAGGTTATGTAGACACAGTGAAAGTGCTGCGACTACACGATGACCTGAAGTATCGTAACCCTACCGACATTGAAAACCTTACAACACTAGGAGCCTGACATGGAATTATCATTGGTCCGTAGCTTGATGGACAAAACATTCTATGACGATCACCGGGGTGCACGTTGCCCTGATCGTCTGTTCAGCAAGGATGTTCGCAAGATCAAGCAGACTATTGACGCAGCGATGGATCGCTACAGTCGCACTGTTACACCTGACGAGATTGAAGCATTGTTCATGTCGAACAATCCGACAATGACTACAGCACAGAAGCAAGCCTACAGTTCCCTGTTTAATCAGATTAAAAAAGAACAGCCTATGGGCAGTGACATTGCACAAGAGGTATTATCCAAGCTGTTTCAGCAAGTTGTTGGCGAAGACATTGCCAACCTTGGGTTTGATTATGTGAATGGCAGCAAAGGTAGCCTTGAGCCTTTGCGTATTCTGCTTGAGCAGTATGGTGATGACTTCACTCCAAACCTGAATGTCGAGTGGGAAGACATCTCACTTGATACCATCATGGCTATGAATGATATGGAAGCACGTTGGCACTTCAACATTCCTACGCTGACACGCAAGGTGGAAGGCATCAACGCTGGTCACTTGGTCGAGGTAGGTGCCCGTCCTAATACGGGTAAGACTTCGTTCCATGCGTCACTGATTGCAGGTCCAGATGGATTTGCATGGCAGGGTGCCAAGTGTGTAATCCTGTGTAACGAAGAAGGCTACCATCGTGTGGCACAGCGTTACATCACGGCAGCATGTGGCATGGACAAGTATGAGATTGCCAAGAACAAAGACGCAGCTATGGCACAATACAATCGCATTCGTGACAACATCAAATTCAAGGATGCAACTGGTCGTGACATGGCATGGGTAGAGAGCGTGTGCAAGTCATACAAGCCTGACATTGTGATCCTTGATATGGGTGACAAGTTTGCCAAGACAGCGGGCTATGCACGTCCTGATGAGGCACTGAAAGCAAATGCCATTCATGCACGGCAGATTGCAAAACAGTATGAGTGTGCTATATTCTACATGTCTCAGCTTAGTGCAGAGGCAGAGGGTAAGGTGGTGTTGAACCAAGCTATGATGGAAGGCAGTCGAACTGGTAAGGCAGCAGAGGCAGACCTTATGATTATGATTTCTAAGAACCCACCAGTAGAGGGACAGGACGAGGAAGACTTGCAGCGGCACTTGAATGTGGTGAAGAACAAACTATCTGGCTGGCACGGCATTGTGCATTGTGATTTGGAATACAAGATTGCGAGATACGTAGCATGACCAACCAAACGGAGAGGATCGGGGATGAGTGACGATCTGGCAAGGATTTTAATCACTGACACAGTAGAACATGAGGATGGTTCAGACACCTACACTTTCGACCTTGACGATGCGTCCAGCAAGAAGATCACTGAGTTGGGGCTGGAGCTAGTCATAACCTGTGCTGCATATGGGCTGGACATTCATGATGCACTGACCCATCTGATTGAATACGGAAAGAGCAAGGAGGCGGAAGATGACAACAGCTAAAGAGAAACTGGTAGCACGACTGCTTGATGGTGGTGATGATATCTTCACTGACTTTGTAGTCGTCGGACTAGAGGACAGCCTTGAGAGTATCTGCGCTGAAGTGGAGCGCCTGCTTAACATCAAGAACCTGTCACCTATCCAACAGACAGACCTGATTGAGTTGTATCACGATGGGAAATCTACTATCCGAGTGTTACAGTATTACACTACCAATTACTATTACGATCAGGGTCGGCTAATGAATAAGGCTTGGGATAGAGTATTGGGGGATGTATTATGATGGCTGGTATCAAAGCAACACTTAAGGACCACATGGGTTCTGACCTGTCTGTTGTGAACGCAGCACGGGTCAGCTTTGGTAAGAAGCACGATGCATTCCAAGACAAAGACATCAAACTGATCCGCTACCTTGCAAAGCACAAGCACCTGTCACCCTTCGGCCATGCCTTCGCATCCTTCCATGTCAAGGCTCCTATCTTTATCAGGGCACAACTTGTTAAGCACAAGTTCTTGCGTGTCAACGAAATCAGTAGGCGATACGTAGATGACAACGTAGAGTTCTATGTACCTGACGTTTGGCGTGGGCGTAGTGCTGACAAGAAACAGGGCAGCGAGGGTGAGGTACATTCTAATGCAAACATGTTATACTATAATGACAAGTGCCTTGCCATGTACAACCAACTGCTTGACGAGGGTGTAGCACCTGAGCAAGCCCGTATGGTTCTTCCACAATCCACCATGACAGAATGGTGGTGGAGCGGTAGCCTTGATGCCTTCGCTGCTATGTGTGTACTACGCTGTGCACCTGACACACAGTACGAGACACGCATTGTGGCTGACCAGATCAGCAAGGTGATGGGGGATCTATTCCCTGTATCATGGGAGGCATTGATGAATGACTAAGTATGCAGTGATGATAGAGGTGGATGAGGGTGAATGGATGTATCTATCACATGATAATCCTTTCACATATTACAGCAAGCCATGTGTATTTGACACTAAGCAGGAAGCAGATGACGCTGCTAAAAACTGGAACACGGGCTGGGTTGTAGAGTATAACATGGAGACAGTATAAGATGGGTAAGTTACCTGAAGGGCGTAAGCCGTTACCAAATGAGTGGTTTGTCGATAGAGCCAATCAGTTTTTGAAGGACGATAAAGAATGTACACAGTCGAGTTCGAACCAGACTCAGCAATCATCGTCTCGCTTGACGAAGCAGCAGAGTTCGCAGACATCAGATTAGTAATAGGTGATGACAACACTGTTTACATCACACAAGATGATGAGTTGTTGGGTGACAGTGTGATTGCTATTTCATATCAGCAGCTACTAGACTTGATGGCTGCATTACGTAGCCCTGAAGGGGCATTCTATACACGATTAATTAATGGAGGTTGCTATGGCAAAATGGGTTCTACCAGACGAGACTGAGCTAGTTAAAGTTAGCGAAGCTATGAAGAAGTATGACATGACACTCACTGAAGTGTTGAGTGCTATTAAAATGTATGCAGATGATCGTGACTTTCAGAGGGCACTTGACGAGCACTACAATAATTTGATAGACCCTACTATGGAATACTGGTCGCCATGACTGGAAGGAGCCGACATGATACTAACACTCGACGTAGAGAACACTGTTGTGGAACGCAATGGAAAGATGCATCTTGATCCATTCGAACCAGAGAACACACTTGTTATGGTGGGTATGCTAGATGATGATGGGAACGAAGACATTGTAACATTCGATCATGCAGAGCATAAACCCACACAAGAAGGGAGGCGCATTGTCCAAGACAAACTGGATGGCACCTCCCTTCTCATTTGTCACAACGCAGCACACGATCTTCTGTGGCTGTGGGAATCAGGCTTCACATATGATGGTGACATAGCCGACACGATGTTGATGGAGTATGTCCTACAGCGTGGACAGAAAGAGCCACTGTCACTTGAGGCATGTGCTGAACGTTATCAGTTGGCTGTGCAGAAGCAGGACACGCTGAAGGAGTATTTCAAACAAGGCTATTCTGTTCGTGATATTCCACACGCAGAGCTATCTGAGTATCTGTCTCACGATCTACATGCAACACAGCAGTTGTTTCGTAGGCTTCGTGATCGATACACAACCACTGATGCTCCATTGAATAACACAATGCTGTTCACCAATCGTATTGCTAAGCACTTGGCTAAGATTTATCAGAGAGGATTTGCCGTTAACTTAGACGCATTGGAAGATGTGCGTAAAGAGTTTGAGCAGGAGAAGCAGGAACTGTTGCACCAGCTTGAGGCACAGGCACGTGAGTTGATGGGTGATCGTCCTATCAATCTCAATTCACCAGAGCAGTTGTCTTGGGTTATCTACAGCCGTGCACCTCAGGATAAAAAGACATGGCCTTCTCTGTTTGATAATCGTATGGATGCACGTGAGTTCAACAGCACAGTGAAGCGACACACAGATGTTCTATATCGGCAGAAGGCACACCAGTGTCAGCCATGTAAGGGCGTAGGCAAGGTGCATAAGACTAAGAAGGATGGTACGCCATTCGCCAAAGCAACCAAGTGTTCAGAGTGTGATGGCTCTGGTTATTTGTTTGTGGACGATAAGCGTACAATCGCAGGATTAAAGTTTAATGCACCAGATCATAATTGGATAAGCGCAAATGGATTCAGCACAAGTAAAGACAACCTCACCTTCCTTGAGGGAATTGCAAAGTCTCGCAGCATGGATGATGCAGCACTCTTTCTACAGCGAGTACGTAGGCTTTCTGCTGTTGATACTTATCTCTCAAGCTTCGTAGATGGCATTGCCACTCACACAAAGCAGGATGGTAAGCTGCACGTGAGATTGTTGCAGCACAGGACAGCAACAGGTCGTCTGTCTGGTGCTGATCCTAACATGCAGAACATGCCACGTGGCGGTACATTTCCTGTGAAGAAAGTGTTTGTGTCACGCTGGGAAGGTGGACAGATTATGGAAGCTGACTTCGCACAGTTGGAGTTTCGTGTGGCTGCATATCTTAGCCAAGACGATACTGCGATTGAGGAAGTGACCACAGGTTTCGATGTGCACAGCTACACTGCAAAGGTTATTTCCGATGCAGGTCAGAAGATGTCACGTCAGGAAGCGAAGGCACATACCTTTGCTCCTTTGTATGGTGCTAGTGGATTTGGTCGTACACCAGCAGAGGCTGCATACTACAAGCAGTTCACTGAAAAGTATTCTGGTATTGGTAAATGGCACGAAGCACTAGCAAAGGAGGCACTGAGTACAGGAAAGATTACGACACCATCTGGCAGAGAGTTTGCTTTTCCAGATGTACAGCGGCGTAGGTATGGTGGAGTTACATACTTCACACAGATCAAGAACTTCCCTGTGCAATCATTTGCTACAGCGGATATCGTTCCTGTGTCGTTGATCTACATCGACAAACTTCTTGAGGCTAACAAACTTCAAAGCTGCATCGTCAACACAGTGCATGACAGTATCGTGATTGATGTGCATCCTGATGAAGTAAAAATGGTGCTCAAGGTTATTGACACAGCTAACAGAAATCTGCTAAAGATTGTGAACAGTAAATGGCAACTAGACTTTAACGTACCGCTACTTCTTGAAGCTAAGATCGGGCCTAACTGGCTTGACACAAAAGATGTAGCGTGATATAACTACCATCCACTTGAAAGGAGATACTTACATGAATGAACTAACAACAGTTGATGCAAAGACCTATGCAGAAATGGCAAAGGTTATGGGCATGTCGCTCAGCACAGGTACTCGTGAGAAAACTAGTAGCCTAGCACGTCTTAGACTTAACCATAATCCTATTATGGGTGAGTCAGAAGTTAACGGCAAGAAAGTTAAGATGGAAATTGTAGGTGCAGGCACTTACAAATTGGATATTCCAGATGGTCCAACTTATTACGCAGAATCTGCGGTTATTAAACCATATGCTAAACGTTTTATGTACAAGCGTTTTGTAATGGGAAGTGACAAGACACCTAACCGCTACATCAAAACTGTGATGGCAGATAGCCTTACCATTGATTTGAAAGATAACGATGGTGGCTTTAACTGCGGCAAACCTGCAGGGTATATTCAAGACTTCAAGGCACTGCCAGAAAAAACACAAGAGCTGATCCGACAGATTAAACGTGTACTTGTTATGTTCGGTACAGTTGAACTTACAAATGCGGTAGATGAAAGTGGTAATTCTGTAGATGTACCAGCAACACCATTCATCTGGGAAATTGAAAACCGTGACGCATTTAAGACTGTAAGTGAGGTTTTAAATAAGTATGAAAAGATGCGCCGACTTCTTGTTCAACATAAACTTATTGGAACTACAGAAGAACGCAAGCTACCAAATGGTAACTCGTTTTATCTACCTGTCACGCAGTTAGATTTGTCAGAGACTTTCGGTATAGATAATGAAACACGTGAAACACTCGAAAACTTTAAGGCTTGGGTGAATAATTATAACGAATACATCCTTAGTGCTTGGGATGAAAATGCACACAAGTCTGAAGTTGTTGATACTGAAATGGTTGAAGACTTCATTGACGTAGACATGGAGGACTTTGCATAATGTATCATCCCGCTGAACTGACGTTGCACCAGTATCTAGAAGACGCTGCAAACGGTAAGTCATCTATCTCTGAGGATACGATTGAACGTATTGCAAAAGACGTTGCAGATGCTGTTCGCCGCCAGTTCGGGGGAGGACGGGGGAGTGATGGGTTTAGACTGCGTATGTCTAATATAGGCAGACCAGCTTGCCAACTTTGGTTTGAGAAAAACAAACCAGAGACATCACTCCCCAAGCCCAACTCATTTGTGATGAACATGATGTTGGGTGATATCGTTGAAGCAGTATTCAAGGGGGTGCTAGTGGAAGCTGGCATTCCCTTTGGTGAATCGGAACACGTAACGCTGAAGCTGAATGACACAGAGATTAGTGGCACGTATGACCTAACCCTGAATGATGCAGTAGACGATGTTAAGTCAGCCTCTGACTGGTCATATCGAAATAAGTTTGAGTCATTTGATACACTGGCATCTGGCGATTCGTTTGGTTACGTTGGACAGCTAGCTGGTTACGCTAAAGCCTCAGACAAGAAGGCTGGTGGCTGGTGGGTAATCAATAAAGCCAACGGGCAGTTCAAGTATGTACCTGCTGATGGCATCGACATGAATGCAGAGTTGGACAAGTTACAGAATACAGTTGATACTGTAAATGCTAACGAGTTTCAGCGTTGCTTCGAACCAGAGCCAGAGACATACAGAGGAAAGCCGACAGGAAACATTGTGCTCAACAAGAACTGTGCGTTCTGTGACTACAGATTTGAATGTTGGCCTACGTTGCAAGAGCTACCATCTAAGGCATCACAAGCACGTGATCCTAAGACAGTGGCATACATTAAAGTAAAGGAGTGATACATGCTAGGAGATGATGAAATTAAAGAGATGCAAGAAGAGATTGACATGCTTGAGAAAGAGGTAGCTAAGCGTAAGAAAGAACTAAGTGATCGACGTTATAGTGGTCTACGTGCCGCAGTTGAAGCACGGCAATCTGCAGACAAAGCTATTCTTGAAGAGCTACGTAGTCTTGGCTATGCAGTGACTAGAAAGAACTGGATGTTCTGATGGACGGAAGGCAGTTTAAAGCTGCCCTGAAACATGGGTATAGGAGCGGGCTAGAGATTAAGATCAAGGATTACTTGAAAGAGAACAACGTTCCCTTTAAGTATGAGAAGGTCAAGATCGAATGGGAAGACCTGATGTACCGCACCTATACCCCCGACTTCATTCTACCCAACGGGATTATTATTGAAGTAAAGGGTAGGTTCACATCAGAGGATCGCAGGAAACATCTTGCAGTAAAGAAGCAACACCCAAACCTAGACATTCGGTTTGTGTTCGAAAGCAGTAGACGCAAGCTTAGCAAGGGTGCTAAGACTACATATGGTCTGTGGTGTGAGAAGCATGGCTTTCAATACTACGATAGGATCATTCCACAAGAGTGGCTAAAAGAAAAGGGTAAAGACACACACCCTGATCTGATTAAGTTTCCATTCTCAAAGATTAAAAGGAGCTAATGTGAACGAAGAAAGTATTTTAATCGACTTTGATCCTAACGACTTCCTCATTAGGCTTAACCCAATGCTAGATGAAGATGGATATTGGTCTGGTGATATTTCAGTAGGTATTGTCACAACACCAGAAAACAATCTGGACGAAGAAGACTTCGATCAGATGATGTATCTTACTATGCTAGTCACTGCATCCTTGCCCTTGATGGAAGACAGTGTAGAGTTTAGAAAGGCACTAAACAAATACGCTAAGAAACTTCACAATGATTCAGATGAAGAATCGCCAAAGCCTAAGACAGAAAAAATCGCTGACAACGTAATCAAATTAAAATTCTAGGAGGCAACATGTTTGATCCCGTAGATAAACCGAAACATTATAACATGGGTGACATTGAGTGCATCGATTACATCAAACAGGTTCTAGGATTGGAAGGTTTTATTGCGTACTGCCGTGGTAATGCAATGAAGTACCAGCACAGAGCAGAATATAAAGGCAAGTTTCTAGAGGATATGCGTAAGCATAACTGGTATAGCAACAAAGCCACAGAAGCTATTGAGGAATTAAATGCTAGTAAAAGTACTACTCACTCTTGAAATAGACGAAGAAGAATATCACATGCCTGTTGATGGATTCGTTGATGATGAAATTCACGAGGCACTACATGAATTTATCTATGACATTGATGGCATAGATATTAAGCATATCAAAATCGTATCGGAGTAATTGAATGAACAACTACCTACCTACGGATTACCAGTCTTTTATTCATACATCTAGGTATGCTCGTTGGCTGGACAATGAAGGTCGGCGTGAAAGCTGGCCTGAGACAGTACAGAGATACATGGATAATGTTGTATATCCTAAAGCGGGAAACGACTCTTATATTAACCAAATTCGTGATGCTATCCTTGGTCTGGAAATCATGCCATCCATGCGGGCTATGATGACTGCTGGTCCTGCACTGCAGCGTGACAACACCTGTGCATACAACTGTAGTTACTTGCCTATCGATGACCCGAAGTCCTTCGATGAGGCTATGTTTATTCTGCTATGTGGCACTGGTGTTGGCTTCTCAGTTGAACGTCAGTTTGTCACAAAGCTGCCTGAGGTTCCTGAGTTGTTCAACAGCGATACCACTGTCGTTGTGAAGGACAGCAAAGAAGGTTGGGCTAAGGCGCTTCGTCAGGTCATCGCACTACTCTACAGTGGTGAGATTCCAAGATGGGATGTTTCTAGGGTGCGACCTGCAGGTTCCCGCCTCAAGACCTTCGGTGGCCGTGCTAGTGGACCTGCTCCCCTGATCGACTTGTTCAACTTTGTTGTAGCCAAGTTCAAGGCAGCAGAAGGTCGTAAACTTACTGACATTGAGTGCCACGACATTATGTGTAAGATTGGTGAGGTTGTTGTTGTTGGAGGTGTACGCCGCTCAGCCATGATTTCTCTTTCTGATCTTAACAGCATTGCTATGTCTCAGGCAAAATTCTCTTCATACGATGTTGATGAATATGTACTTGTCTCTGAGGACGAAACCAGTTGGGCATATGCACTAACTATGAAAAAGAATCCTGCTGTACGTCCTACTTACAAGGTAACCCTATACAAAGGGAAGGATAAAGACGACTACAATCAACAAAGACTTGAGTATGAAAAGAAAGTAGGTTGGTGGACCATTGAACCTCAAAGGGCACTGGCTAACAATTCTGTCAGTTACGCTGAGAAGCCGGATGCAGTTGGTTTTATGAGTGAGTGGATGTCACTGGTCGAGAGTGGTAGCGGTGAGCGTGGTATCTTTAACCGTCAAGCATCAAAGAAGCAGGCATCAAAGAATAGCAGACGAGACGCAGACCAAGAGTTCGGAACAAACCCCTGTAGTGAAATCATCCTGCGACCCTATCAGTTCTGCAATCTTACAGAAGTTGTCGTCCGTGCGACAGACAGCATTGAAACGCTTGAGCAAAAAGTAAGACTGGCTACCATCCTTGGTACGATTCAGTCTACCTACACACACTTCCCATATCTTCGTAAGAAGTGGAAGGACAACACAGACGAAGAGAGGTTGCTGGGTGTTAGCTTGACAGGCATCATGGACAACCCGCTACTAACCCTAAATAATGCAGGATTGGAGAAAACACTTGAACATCTCAAAGCTATCGCTGTTGACACTAATCGTGAGTGGGCTGAACGTCTTGGCATCCCTGTTTCTGCTGCTATTACTTGCGTTAAGCCCTCTGGAACCGTCTCACAACTTGTGGATAGTGCTTCTGGCATCCACGCTCGTCATTCCTATTACTACATTCGTACTGTACGTGGCGACAATAAAGATCCACTGACACAGTTCATGAAGGATATGGGTGTACCCTCTGAGCCTTGTGTGATGAAGCCTGAGACAACTACTGTATTCAGCTTCCCGCAGAAGGCACCTAAGAATGCTGTAGTCACTGCTGATATGACAGCCATTGAACAGCTTGAGTTGTGGTTGGCTTATCAGCGCAACTGGTGTGAACACAAACCATCTGTCACAATCAACGTGAGGACTGACGAGTGGTTTGATGTTGGTGCATTTGTCTATAAGCACTTTGATGAGATGTCGGGTGTCAGCTTCTTGCCCTACAACGAACACACATATCAGCAGGCACCCTATCAGGAAGTTGGCAAGACTGACTATGAAAATCTTCTATCATTGATGCCAGAAAAGATTGACTGGTCTCGTCTATCGGAGTATGAAAAGGAAGACACAACTAAGTCAAGCCAGACCTATGCGTGTACTGGTGAGGTCTGCGAGGTTGTAGACTTAACGTAAATGTATCATAGACAGGGCATGAGGGCGTCTTGTGTCCTGTTTATAAAACACATAATAATATAAGGAGACACCATGTCTGTACGTAAGCCTTTTGAGAAACATCTTTATGACAAGTATGATAACAAAGCTAAGGATGCTCTCATAAAACTACTTGAAGATCGTGGGCATAAGATTATTTCTGTGTCTGAAAACTATTATGCTGACGTAGTTAGTGAGTACAAAGGCTACACGTTTCACAGCGAAGCGGAAGTCAAGACTGCTTGGACAGGTGAGTGGCCTACAGATTGGGATGAGATTCGTATTCCTGAACGTAAGTCACGCTTGATCAACAAGTACAATGGCTGTGTAGACTTCTACATCTTCGACAATAGCATTGAACAGTGCTGGCGTATCGAAGGTCGCAAGCTTACGGCAGACATGGTGAAGCCTGCCTTTGGTCGAAACATTCGTAGTGGCGAGACATTCTATCACTACCCATATAAGGATGCAGAGCTACTTGTTGTAGCGTAATCCTGTTACCTAAAACAATAACATGCGGAGATTATGGCTTGTATTCTCCGCATTTTTACTGTAGAAGATAATCTTCCCTTAGCTCAGCTGGATAGAGCAAGTGACTTCTAATCACTAGGTCGGGAGTTCGAATCTCTCAGGGAAGGCCAACTTACATGTCATCACATAGGAGATTTATATGGCATACTGGGGTTATCACGCAATGTTTGACTGTGCTGCTTGTGACATTGACTTGATCAGTGACAAGCAGAATGTGTACAACTTCATTAAGGAACTTGTTCCTGCTATCGACATGGTTGCATTTGGTGAACCCATGATCGAACACTTCGCTACTCATGCACCTGACAAAGCTGGTATCAGTTTCTGTCAGATGATTGAGACTAGCAACATCTCTGGTCACATGGTTGACCTGAATGGTGATGCCTACATCGACATCTTTTCTTGTAAGCCTGTGGATATTGGCATTGCACAGGACATGATCCAGAAATTCTTTGAGCCTAAGAAGATCAGAGTCAACTTCGTCACTCGTTCTGCTGGATAAAGGATAGTGCCTCAGAAGCATTGCTGGCGATGCAGCGGATTTGTAACCCGAAGATAGTCTGTTGGATTCAGATCTGAGGCACCATTATATATAAGGATTATATCTATGGCTAAAGTTCCAAACGTTACATGGAAACCAGAACCACTTAAAAAGAAAACATCACAAGGTAACACTAAGTCTCAGATCAAGCTTAGCTCTATGAATAAGCACAAGAAGCGTAGCTACAAACCAAACAGAGGGCAGGGGTAATGCCTAGTCCGTGTGTACGTGGCTGTCTGCTTTCAGATGGTGTGTGCACCTCATGTAAAAGGACGATCATAGAGATACGAAACTGGTCTATACTCACTGAGAAAAAACAACTGGAGATAATGGAATCAATAAACAATGGTACAACAAGAAGCCAAACGTACTCGCAGGAAGACTACATACAAAAACGCAGAAAGAAAAGACACAGCAGACCTACTGCCTCAGAATGAGAGACAGAAGGAATACATTGATGCGATTGAGAATTACAAACAAATCATTGTCCTTGGTCCTGCAGGAACAGGTAAGACATACATTGCGGCTACGTATGCAGCCAATCTGTATATCACTAAGCAGATTGACAAGATCATCATCACTCGTCCGAATGTAGCAGCAGGTAAATCTATTGGCTACTTTCCGGGTACACTTGAAGAGAAGATGATGCCGTGGGTCATGCCTGTTCTTGAGGTACTGCATTGGCACTTAGGCAAAGGTGCAGTTGAAACTGGCATAAAGAATGGTAACATTGAAATTGCACCCTTTGAAACTATGCGAGGAAGATCTTTCACAGATGCGTTTGTAATTCTTGATGAAGCACAGAACGTAACACCACATGAGATTAAGATGTTCTTGACACGTGTTGGAGAAAACTGTAAGGTTATTCTCAATGGCGATATCTTTCAGTCCGACTTGCAAGAGACAAGTGGGCTGAGTAAAGCCATTCACATGGTCAAGAAGTACATGCTTCCAGTTCCAGTGATTGAATTTAGAATGGAAGACATTGTACGATCTGATCTGTGTAAACAATGGATAGCTGCATTTATGCAAGAAGAAAAGAAAGGGCACTGAATGAAACAGAAACTTTCACGAGAGCAACGTGGTCTTGGCAAGTATGACGCACCATTGCGTATGCAATACGAGAAAGGCTACAAAGACTTTCAACGTGGTAGAGTTACTAATCCTTTTCATTCAGATACAATGCAGCATAGGGAGTGGCAACGGGGCTTTGACAAAGCTTATGCCGAGCAGCTAAGTAGAGTGCAGGAGAATGAACAAGCTAGAGCAAGAGGCACAAGAGTTTCTAAAGGAGAAGTACAAAATGTCTGACTTCAATTCGTATCAACGGTCAGCGTCTAGGACAGCAATCTATCCTGTAGAGCACAAGATTCTGTACCCCGCCCTTGGCCTAGCAGGTGAAGCAGGTGAAGTGGCAAACAAGGTGAAGAAGCTTATTCGTGATGGCGTAGAGAATGCACCAAAGGATTGGCGTGAACAGATCGCAAGTGAGATTGGTGATGTACTCTGGTACTGTGCTGCACTTGCTACTGATCTTAACCTTACACTAGGCATGATTGCTGGACAGAACGAAGCAAAGCTTCGAAGTAGACAGGAATCTGGCACACTAGGTGGTAGTGGAGACAAACGTTAAGCATAAAAAATGGGGGCCAAAGTGCCCCCATTCTTATGTGTATTATTGATATACTTTTCGTAGCGCATCGCCAAGACCTATCAGACGTTGCAAGTCTTCCGTACTTGTTACGTCTGGCTCTCTATCATATCGCTCAACAAAGTAATTAGTAGCCAACTTTCTAATATCGGGAGGTATTCTGCGGTACTGTACAACAGCATTTGTATATGGGTTTTCTGCGCCAACATTCATTTCACGTAGGTTAGAACGAAGGTCACGTACCAATCCGTTGATGAGTGGGATTACATTATTGTTTACATGCTGAGATTCAGTAAAACTATTTTTGTATGTGTCAGACATGTTTGCGTAATCAAGGCGCAGTTTTTCTTCTCTACGTTGTGCTGCTTCAGCGATGATAGGCAGCACTTTTCTAATCTGTTGATTCTCCCATCGCACTACAGTGGGCACTTCAGATGTGCTGCTAAGATCGTACTCGTTAAACCCTTTGTTAAGGAAGTATTCCCCATATTCTGAAGTAGCAGAACTTTGGCTAAGACCAAGAAGAACTCGTGCTGGTTGGTTCACACGTCTTCTACTTTCAGAGAATACATACTCTCTCAGTGGAAGTGCTGCTTCTTCTTCTGCAGTAAGACTAATTCCACGTTGTGCTGTAGGTCTTTCAAGTTCATTGAAGAAGGTAGTCCATCCATCAAGTGTTGGGTCTTCCCGTACATCACGATACTCAAGACCACGCTCACCTGTGGCTCTTTGTGCTTCAATTAACTGCGCAAATGGTACAAGCCAAGTAGACAGGTATTGACCAAAAAGAGCACCAGTTCTTCTACCAAAAGATTCCTCTTTTGTAAGATCAGTGCCATCTGCAATTGCTGCTAATTCCTCTAGAATAGCATTGCTCACACCTGCACGAAGATTGCTTCCTGTAAATGTTTCAGCAAACTCACGTGCATTAAACCAGTTATCAAGGGTTCCATCTCTGTAACGTCTGGCAGCTTCAGCAATGTACAGATATTGCCTCATTGGAAACTGCGGAGAAGTATCCATAACAACTCCTTCAGACGTATTCATTTGCTTATAATCAGCAGGAGCATCTTCACTTATACGATACTGGTAGGCCGCAGCAATAGCAGTCAATCCAAGCAAGTTTCGTGTAATACGTTGTCTGTCCTTAGCTGTAAGAGGACCACGATGAGATGGCATTACAAGGCTTGCCACCTTACGTGTCAGAGGAATGGATGCACCAGCCGCATACTGCCCCATAAGCTCCATGCTATTGAACATAAAGCGAGGGAATGGTACGACAGTTGTAAGACCATTACGTACAATAAACTGTGACCAACTGCGAAACATAGGAATGTCAGGCTGCTTTGCGTAAGTCACATCAAGCGATTTAGTCACAGCGTCATCTACTAGTGCCAAGAATGATCTTCTACTAGGTGGCTTTACAAGAGAAGAATCGTTTAACAAATCTTGTAGTTTCCCAGCCTGTAGTTCGTCTATTAGATCAATGCCATACTCATTACGTGTCAGCCTTTGTAACTCACTAAAGAACACACCACGCCTAATAAGATGTTCTTGCCATCTGTTAGGAATATTAAGAAAGTCAACAGCATCTTCCATTGTAGATAAAAATTTATCAGAAACAGTGCCGGAACCACGCCCTGTTAGCTTTTGAATTTCATTAATATTATTAAACATTCTGTCGTATTGCTTTGCTAGTTCTGGTCTCTGTAAAAGAAAATCAGTATACGCACGTGCTACATCAGGTCTGCTGTAGATCAAACGAAATTGGGCAAAGCTATCTTTCCAGTTTTGCTTACTAAACATTTCCATTACACCAGCAACAGTGCCTTCATTTGTGGCACGATATATTGCTGTGTCCGCAGCGTTTGCAAGCGCCTCCATAGGCACACGAATAGAAGCAGACGTTAGGTTACGTGCAGCCGTAGCAAGTTGTGAGACAAGTCCCCCTCTACGAATATTTTCAAGACGCATAAATGTACGTCTTAGGGTATTCTGCGCTTCAAGTGTAGCTTTAGCTGCCTCTTCTTCTGCAACACCAGAAGGTCTAGCACGTCTAATCTGAGACAATTTATTGAGGATTTTACCTGCCTCAGAACCAGAACCTACTACAGTAAGAATGTAGTCTTCAAAGGACAGACCATACTTGTTAAGATCGTCAATAAGTTCCTGCCCACCAATAAGTTCTTTGTTTACCGTAAGGTCAAAGAGACTATCTATAATAGTGCGGTTATTATTAAATGCTTCAGGATATCTTTGCTTGTAGTCTGAAGCAATGGCTACTACGGCATCAAATTTTTCTGGCCTAAGAATAGGCTGTAGAAGTTCATCAGCACCAGCTGCTAAATCTGTACCTGCTACATCTAGCATTGTCTCTTGACCAGCCTGCCTTGCTAGATCAGGGTCAATAACAAGTCTTCCATCATCCGTAGTAGTAGAAATTGTTTTACCAGTACGTGCTTCAAACGCACGAATGAGTTCTTCAGCAACACCTTGATTGTCTGCAGCTACCTGTGCTGCACGTTCAGCAGCTTCTCTTGCAACATCAGACGTAGCAGCTTCCGCAATAGCAACGTTATTTCTGTAGGCATTTCTAAGAGTACGAGTAGCACGTGAACTACGTGTTACATCAGCAATAGCTTTAACACCTGCCGCTGTACCAGCTATACTAGCAAGAGTTTCTAACCCTATAAAGCCAAGAGTAGTGGCAGCACCTGAGATATCACCTTCATCGTACTGCTGACGTGCTTCTTCATACATAATAGGAATGTCTTGTACACCAAGAATTGTGCCAGATACAGGAGCTATTTCTAGTAAAGTTACACTAGTAATAATTTCTTTTAGAGACATTCCCCTGTCTAGCAGTTCCTGTGTGATTGCACTACGAGAAGCGTTAGGGTCATCTAGCAATGCTTGAACAGTATCAGCTTGTTCTTCCAGTCGCCTTTGAATTTCTTCTGGATCACGAATAGGAACTTGAACAGTTGTGTCTACACCCTGCTCTTCCAATAAACCTGCATACTCAAGGTTCTGTACACCTGACTCAGATTCAGCACGTTGCACTTCATTAGTTAGAGCTTTCCGAAGATCGACACCAAACTGAGCACCAATACGGGCATCAAGACCCCAATCTTCTGGAATCTCGTAGAAGCCATCACCATACTCGTATTCAAGCATGTCGATGCGTTCATAAAACTCTTGCTCACTATCAACAGTTACTCTGCGCTGTGGAGTAGGTTCAACTTCTGCAGTAGCTTCAAGATCATCGTCAATTCTAGGAGGAAGCATAGCTACATCAACACCCTGTGTGAGTCCGGGTTCTGTTACGTCAGCTTCACTTATAGTTTCTTCAACTTCTAGAGGTTCTACTTGGTCTTGTTGAGTGCTTGTTGCACCAAACGCACTAAGAATATCTGCACCACCAGCATTACCTCTAACCTCATTAGACGGAAGAGTTGGTGAAGGCGTAGCAGGAACCTTTGTTGAATCTACACCAAATGCACCAAGAATATCCGCACCACTTTTATTTCCGGGTTGTGCTGGTGGTGTATCCTCATCTTCTGTAGTAGGCACATTATTATTTGTTACGCCAAACGCACTAAGAATATCTGGCTTTTCTCTTTCATCTGCCATATTAAAAGTGCCTTAATTTAGAAACAGAAAATCATAAGAGCGTCCATCTGCATCTGTATTTGTTGGCATTGGAAAGCCAGTATAAACAACAAATCTAGTCGTGCCATCTGCTGTTTGAACGGGTATAACATCCCCAACTCTATAGCGTCCTTCTCCTACCAGTGTATTAAACGTGACAGGATCAACTTGTTCTTTAAGTCTAGCAGAAGGTCCAGCATAGCGAATACCATTTCCGTAATCTATAAATCCCCTTGTTGCAGCAGTTTGCATATCATTAACTGTATTAGCAACCAACGGATCATTCTTATCACCATGAATATTTTGTATAGATTGTGCAGCTTGAATCATAGATAGATACGCAATATGTTCTCTACCCTCCATGTTATTTAAAATTTCAGCATCAACGTTTGTTTGAAAACCATTAAGAGTATAGGCTCGTCTTAGCTGACTATTAGCAATAGTTTCAATCTGTGTCCCAGTATAAAACCTTACCTCTTCATTTGGCTCTCTTTCGTTTTCTTTCACTCTTGCGTAATCTGCGTTTACTCTATCAAACTGCGCATCAAGCTCAGCAATTTGAGGGTCATTTGGATTTTTCTCAAAAAGACGTTCTTTTCTTTGCGTAATTTCAACAAGAAGAGCGGCATAGTTGCTAGCAAAGTCTTCTGGCTCACCGAATAAAGTAGCAACTGCTTCAGTGTTTACCCTAACACCTGCACCCATAATAGTTTGAATGGGTGCTTCCGTTCTTGCTGAAGTACTAATGGTAGCTTCAGGTGCACTAGGAGCAGCAAAAGTAGCCATGTCATTTTGTGTCTGCTGATCAGTTACGTCGTTACTTCCACCGCTATGTCGAAGAAGGATATTTGCGTCTTGTCCTTTTTCTGTTGCTGTTGCACCCCAAGAAAGGTATTGATCTACTACAGCCTCACCACCCAATGCAATTCTTGCGGCATTTTCAGGTGTATAAAACATAGACAGTGCGTTCATCATCTTTTCTGTAGCAATCTGCTCACTACGTCTACGGCTAGATGCTGCAGCACGTTGTCTCATTGCCTCTGTCTCGGCAATCTTTTCCATTTCAAACTTGCGTTCTTGTTCAGCTTCCAGATCTTTGACAAGCTGTTCAGAAAAACCACCTACAAATGCGCCAAAGTTAAAAGCCATTATGCTCTCCTAGCCATAAGACCACCCATAGGTGCAGGTGCTTCCATCATATCTTCTTCGCCCATGTCTTCTTCGACAGGCATTTCTTTTTTCGTGGCGGGTTTATTCTTTTCTTTTTCCATACGGTCTTGAATACGTTTCTTCGCCAGAGCAATGTTAGACTCACTGAATGTGTTGTCTTTCGTTTCCATCTCCGTACCAGTATTGTACTCAATACCTTCCATGTCAGCCACGTAAGAAATAGCTTCAATAAGAACAGGAAGAACCAAAACACCAACATCAATTGTATGTTTGCCCTCCATGACTGCGCTTATTTGAAGGGCATTTGCAAATGTCGTAACAGGAACACCCATCTCTAAAACATTTAGCATATCGTTACGAAGTGCAGGATTCAAGATTCTGGGAATGTAATATTCCAGCGCCTCTTCCACTGTGGTATATTGAGGCGGATTTTCCCAAGGACGATTGCCCAATTCAGAAGTAAGAGATTGGCCGGGAATAGGAGCATCAATTGATAGTTGCGGTAGTTCAGCCATTTCTTAGTTTCTCTCTTTCTTTACGGATTTCCATCACGTATTCCGCCACACGTTCTCTAGGTGTTTTTTCTTTAGCTTCAACTTTTTTTGGTTCAATCTTGCGTGAAAGCAAACCAGATGTTTCTCTACTTTTTGTAGATTCTTGATTTGAAATAGGAAGATTTCTATACGCCATAGATGCAACGTTATACATTATTATTTACCTTTATCCAAATAGACTGCCAAGGAAAGAACCACTAAGATCTGATGTTAACAGTTTAAATACAGCAGAACCAAAGTTAGATGAAGAGGTATAATCTTCTTTCATAGATTGAATGTCTGCATTAGAATCTGCCCGCAACTGTTCAATTGCAAGATTGACAGTACGCTCTCTTTCATTTTCAGCAGATGTCCATGCCCATTCCATGTTATCTCTATAGTACTGCCACAAGTTATTATATGAAGACTGAGATACATCAAGAAGTGCAGTAGCATTTAATTCATTCGCACGGTTTACGGCGGCAGTGTTAGCAGTTGCAACTTCTCTACGCCATTGTGCATTCGACTGGTCAATCACCAATCTATTCTGCGCATTGAATTGATCACGTTGATTTCTAATTTCAGCATTAAAACGTTCAATAGTATTTCTTTGACCCGCATTAAACTGAGACTGTGCATTTGTCTGTGTAGCATTAAATTGAGAAGTCTGCGCAGACAAGCTTGCAAAAAACTGATCTACTTGGTTTTGAGAAGAGGCATTAAATTGTTTTGCAGCATTACGTGCAGCCTGATCTGTAAACAAAGCTTGTACTCTTTGTTGCGCCTTGAACAAATCCGTCTGTTGACGATTGCTCAAATTTTGCATATCCATAGCCAAGAAATTTTGAGCATTTTGTACAGCAGCTTGCTGACGAGTGCTTAGATTTTGCATATCCAGATTAGCAAGTGCTCCTGCTTCCGCCAGTACCAATGCTTGAGAATTATTCAGATTCTGCAGATTCATTGTATTGGCAATTCGGCTGTTCTCAAGTGCAACCTGTTGCTCTGCCGTAAAGTTCATGTTAGCAACGTCACTAATCTTAGAAGCGTTGATAACACGAGCTTGGAAAGCCTGATCAAACTCTTGGCCAATGAAAGCAGCACGTTGCTGTGCAGCAAGCATAGCACGTTGTTGTCTGTTTGACAAGTTTTGAGCTTCAAACTGAGCAATAGTCTGAGCATCTGCTGCAGCAATAGGCAGGGCAGACTCCATAGCAGCCTGTACAACGGCTTGACCAGCAAGACTAGATGCACCAAGCCCTCTTGCAGCCATTGTGGCTGTAGCTGCCCGCATAGCCCCTGCAGCCCATTCAGGTGTAGCACCACCCTCAAACTGAGTCATAAGACCTTCTAGCTGGCCTTGAACAGTAGCCTGCTTTGAGGGTGTTGCTTCAGCAGCTTGGATCTGTTCTGTAAAAGTAGCAGCAGTTTGTGCGTTAGCTACGCCAGATACAAGTTCACCATCTTGAATTTGTCTTTGTATAGGGTTATCCATTAGGATAGCATTACCCTGAGCGGCATTCAAATTACCTACACTGCTTGCAGTTTGTTCTGCAGCAAGAATATTAGCACGAGGATCAACAGTACCTTGAGCAGCCTCTACAGTGCGCATTGCCATGTCTGCAGCCGTGCCAGTTTCAGCCGCAGTATACTGAGCAGCAGAAGTAGTTTTCGGCATAGTTGCAGTGGCTGTAGTAGCCATTGCTGTAGGAATAGCAATATTGCCAGTTACTTGACCAGACGTTGGAGATATAAACTGTCCAGCTTCATAGGTAGTACCAACAGGAACTACAGTTGCCCCAGTAGGCAAACCGGGTGTTTTAGCCCTAGTAGCCATTACTTCTACTATATTTTGATCTTCTGAAAAATCTTGTTGGGGAATATACTGTTGACCAAGCGGAGTTGGAGAAACATATGTACCTTCTTGAGCTTTAAGCAATCCACCTTTTGCCATCTTACGTGCAGCATCCGTATAGTAATTCATCTTTTTATTAGCTTCAGGATTTTGCTGCAAGAAAGAATTAAAGTTATTCATATCACCCTGATAGCCCATAGTATTTGCAATACGTTGCATTGCTTCAGGTTTAAAGCCAGTAAACTCTCTCATGATTGGTGCATTTACCATTCTATTTTGAACAGCCACAACGCCACCATTTGCCTGTTCTACAAACGTACCGTCAGTATTTGGCGTTGTGTCCATTGTATACTCCATGTGTCTTTATGTAGTGTATTATTCAGTATCAGACTCTTGTAGCGAAGCATTCAGCATCTGCATGAAAGCATCACGGCCAACAGTAAGTTGATCAAGATTAAACTGAGCAGAACGAATCTTGCGATCAAGGTCAGCAATGTGATTGATCATTGCTTTCTGTTGGTCATTCAGTTGGTCTTCAGTGTAGTCTTTATCATTGATCGTAATGACTTGTGTTTGTTTCTCGGTCATTATAATCTCCTTTCTTTTTATATGTTATGTCAAGCCCAAGGCAGGCCACTCTCAGTCTTCGGAGCCTTCTGATCAGCAATCTGCGCTGCAAGATTTGCTTCCATTTCGTCCTTGTCCACACCGCCCCATACCCAAGCCAATACGTCAGCTTCGGTCAGGTCAGCATAGGGGACGAACCCTGCGGCAGTCGGATCAGGCGTAAAGCCTGCGGTGCCGTATGCGGATGCGGTGTATTCGCCATCTTCTGCCGATACACGCCAGTGTGCCACGATGACACCGCCGTCAGCGACGTTGTGTTCAAGGTTGGCGATAGTCCAGTTGTAGCTGATAGCCATTGGTGTCTCCTTTAGGCTTCAAGTGCGGCCACACGGGCCTCAAGTACTTCGATGCGGGTCAGGGCTTCCTGTAGTGCGGCAGTGAGCAGCGGCACCAGCGTTGAGTGGTCCATCTGCTGATACTTCGGGTTGCCATCCTGATCGACAGCATCCTTTTCGCCGGTCACAGCATAGGGTGCGACCTCTTGCGTTTCGTGGGCCACGAACATCGGACGCTCTGTCGTGGCGTCCTTCATCGTCCCCATATATGGCTTGAGGCTTAGAACGGTGCTAGACGCATCCTCAATCGGCCCTGCAATGTTTTTTGCTCTGTAATCCGATGTGGTATTGTAGGCTACAAGACCGCCAGCACGGTTGTAACTAATACTACCACGTTGCGTATAAGACGCTTCGGTGCCAAAGGAAACAAAGCTATTATTATTGCTTGTGGCCGTATTGTGGGCGAGTAGAGGAAACCAGTCATAAGACTGTGCCTGCCCATAAACAGCGTGTTGTGTTGCGGCGGCATACGCTTGAAGTCTAGCACCAACACCAGTCGTCGTCCCCACAAGCAAATTGCCCGACGAGTCAATGCGCATGCGTTCTGTGCTGTTAGTACTGAAAGCTATGTTTGAAGGGCTTAAAAGGTTCAAAAACCCAGTGCTTTTTACACCGTTGACACTGGGTCTACTAGTGCCGCCACCCCATGCGATAGCTTGGGTATCATCAAGATTTAAAACACCGCCCGCCACTGCAAGTTTTGCGTTTGCCCCACTCGCTGACATGTCGGTAACGCCAATCCCGACGTTCCCGCTGCTGTCGATGCGCATAAATTCCGTCGAGGCGTGATTGAAAGTAAAGCCGCCATTGGATGAGCCAGTGCTTTTGAAGGTCACCAAGTTATTGGTAGGTGAAACGCTAGTTTCCAGCCAGTGAAGATCTGCGCCATCAACGCCCGTCTGCCGAGAAAGAATAACGTCGCCGCTGCCAGAAGCATTTAGCTCTAACGCATAGTTAGGGTTTACTGTCCCAATCCCAACCCGATTATTCGCCGCATCCACAAACAGCGTGTTGGTGTCCACAGTCAGGTTGCCAGAGATGGTGGCAGTGTCTGCACCAATGTCGCCAGTGACATCTACGCCTGTGGCGGTGGTGGCGAATTTGGCTGCGTTGTCGTAATAAAGGGTTACGGCTCCGTTTGCCAAAGCAACAATGCTATCTTCACTAGTTGTAGCCTGTATGACAATACCATTGCCATTGCTTCTTAGATAAAGATTTCCTGCGCCTTCATCTGTGACATAACTGTGCGACCCGTCATGATAAATCTGTAGGTCAGACCCTGCGCCGAAGATGGCCTTGTCGTTGTCGCCGAAGGTCATATCCCCAGTGGTCACAAAGCTGGTGCCAGTGATAGTCGTGCCAGTAACAGCCGCAGGGGTGCTGCCGCCTATCACAGTGCCGTCGATGGTGCCGCCGTTGATGTCAGCAGTGTCAGCAACAAGGCTGTCTATGTTGGCAGTGCCATCAATATACAAGTCTTTCCACTCGGAGCCAGAAGCACCCAAGTCATAGGTGTTGTCCGCAGAAGGAATAATGTTAGAGGCCACATCGGCGGTAATTGTCACAGTGTCCGTGGCGGCATTGCCGAGTGTGGTGTTGCCGTTGACTGTCAAATTTCCTGAAATAGTTGCAGCATCTGCAGCAAGAACATCAATGTTTGCTGTACCATCAATGTACAAATTACGCCACTCAGAACCTACAGCACCCAAGTCATAGGTGTTGTCAGCAGAGGGGATAATGTTAGATGAAACATCAGCAGTGATTGTCACAGTGTCCGTTGCGGCATCGCCCAGCGTGACATTGCCTGTAGCCGTCAGAGTGGTGAAAGTGCCAGCGCCAGCAGATGCGCCGCCAATGGTCACACCATCAATTGACCCACCATTGATGTCAGTCGTAGTCAATACAGACGAAGCAAGAGTAACAACACCAGTACTGTCTGCAATAGAACCTGCAGCAGTGCCATCCTTGGCTTTGATGTTTGTCACTTCGATATTGGTCGTGTCTACTGTGGTAGCATTCACAGTGGTGAATGTGCCAGCAGCAGGTGTAGTGCCACCAATGGTCGTACCATCAATATTACCAGCGTCAATGTCTACAGTATCCAGATTGGCTGTACCGTCTACATACAAGTCTTTCCATTGCAGAGATACACTGCCAAGGTCATAGGTGTTATTCGTCTTAGGACGAAGCTCTGTCGCAGTTGACACATATTCCTGTGCAGGGCCAGTAACCTCAATAGGTGCGCCCTCACCAGTTGTGCCATCATGTGTGTGTCCAGTAGCTGCATCAAATGCTGACTGAACTGCGTCAAACTCGCCGTCCAGATCGGAAGCATTGATTACGTTACCATCTGCAATGTTGTTGACGGTATCGTTACGAGTGTAACCTGTGCCCATTAGAGAGTTCCTTACTGTCTGTCGTTTGTCGCAAATTCAATGGTGATTGCGTCTAGTGAAAATGGAGGATCAGTGCTTTCAAAGACATACTGAAGACTAAATGTAAAACCAGAGCCTACGAGTTGACTTGTGAAAGCATATCTTAGTTTGCCCCCGAATATCCCTGTACCGTATGTGCTAACCCCGTAGAACGATGCAACCCCTGTTGTATTCGTCAGTGCGATAGGCTGGGGTTGAGCAAGGTTAGGTTCATCAAAGTCTAACTTGGGTGTCACTGTACCTGTAATAGACCCTTCAGGGTCCAGATAGGTTGTCAGCTTATAGAAAGTCTTTCTAAGCCTTGGATCAGATACTGCAACGAATGGAGTGGAGTAAAATGCTCTAATCATGTCACCATCAAAGCTATTGCCTGATTCCATTCTGTATACGTAACCATCCCTGTTGGCAAAGATGATGACCTCACCCTGAGCCTCACTGGAGTATACACTGTCTGCAACATACACCAGTATGCCACGAGTCTCTGCCCATGCCATACCCTGAGCAGTCTGGTCTGCAAACTGTGTGGCTAGAATGCCTGCAGCAGAATCCTCTGTTACACTGGCAGAGTAACCAAACATACGATACTGGTTCTTGGATCTAATAACACAGGATGCGAAGCTGGTGTTGGCACTGACAAGTCTGTTAGCTTCAGACTGAATAGGTCTTGATGCCACAGCCAAACCAAAGTCACCAATGCGATCAGTTGCACTCAGAAGCCTAACACCGTCAGGCCCAAGGAATGCAATGTCACCACCAACTTCCTGTATAGTATCCTCTCTTACGCAACCAATGTCAAGTGAAATCGGTTGAAGCGTAAAGTCAGATATCGTATTTCCAACCAGTCTGTGAATCTTGCTGGTGCTGAAGATAATCAACTGCTCACGGAAAACAATCAAACCAGTGATCGTGTGAGGGATAGTGATTACACCAGCACCATTAGCAGCACTAAAGTCGGAGTCTGTATAGGGTGCAGTAAAGGTAAGCTGATTGCCCTTAGCAAAGAACAAGTGGCTTTTAAATTCTTTTACGTGATCAGCCCCAACAACATCTGAGGGTGCTGCATCCAAAACTGTAAAAGTTGTACCATCATACTTGCAGGGTGCATTCGTACCGTCAACAACCATGATGCGAGAAGTGCCAGTAAAGTTGTATCGCACAAAGCGATGCTTGCCACCAGCACTGCGGTCTGTACTTAAGAATGTCACAGCAGCATTGTCTGCAGGTGATGTAGCCAGTGCTGGGCTGATTGTCAGTGCTGCATCACCATTAGTCACAGTAACTGCATTGGTGATCGTATAAACCTTCTCAATGCCAGCGACAGTAAATGTGTCACCAATCTGAGGTGTAGCTGTCAGTCCATCAACATTGAGAGTTGTACCAGTCTGACTACCACCATCAACAAGAACAGTGCCATAGTCAGGTGTGTTGATCCTAGTCCAGCCAGTGCCAGACGATTCCCACAAGTCTGCATTACGATATGCAACAGCCTTCTGCTTGAAGTAGATAATGCATTCAATCAAGTCTACTGTGTTGTTCGTAAAAGTGACTGCTGCTTTGTCTGCAGGAGAGCTATCCAAGGACGTAGACAGAGTAAGTGTTGCAGTCTTTGCGTTAGAATCAAAGGTTACTGAAGATACTGTGTATGTACCTGTTACACCAGTAATCGTGAGAGTATCACCATTTACAGGAGTAACAAAGATATTGGCAAGAACAAGAGATGTACCTGTTTGACCACTACCCTGAACAACAGGTTCACCATACAGAGGAACAGGATCTTCATCAAACTTGTTGTAGCCTTCAATGCGACGATAGCCACCCTCAATAGAAGGCTCAAAGTTTGTCAAGGATCGTGCAGAACCCGGAAAGTTTATACCTTGCTGAAGGGGGCTGACATTGGTAATCAACCCACCCCGCATCTCAACAGGAAATGTCTGCCACTGTGTAGGCATTAAGCAACTCTAGGATTAGAGATATAACCACCACCCAAGATACGGGTATCTCTCACGTAGTCGTACCTGTTGATATAAAGGGTTCTCATGTCTTTGATACCCTCTTCAAATCTTTGAAACTGAATACTAGCATCCTGAGTATTACCACGGAACAAATAGGCATGATACATTGCACCGTCGATGATCACATAACGGAACTGCTCAGGAATGCTGGGAACGTCTGTAGCACCGATCAGGTCAACAGGAAGTCTGTAGTATTCGTAGACTAACTCATAGGCATTGTCAGGTGCAGGATATACACCATAGCCTTGATTTGGAGTACGAAAGACTAGGCGAGGAATAGTACGAATGCCAGTGTTACTAGTGTTGTACTCATCGTCTACATATCTTCCCAAATATTCTTCGTAGGAAATGATCTTCAGCTTCTGAGTTTCATTACCAAATGTAGAAGACCGTTTAATTCTGAAAGAGTCAAAGTCAACTGTCTTTGTATCAGCAGGATAGCCGTAGCGAATCTCACCTGCAGTCAGAACGTCTTCCTGTTCAACATGATTGAACGGCCACTCAAATGCAGACCGGTTGATATAACGCAGTGAGGCATTCACAGAGTCTTTTGCTGCACTGTAAAAACCAGTAACAGTAGCAAAGTTAGCAGAGGTCAACTCAACTTCGTTAAGTCTCTTGTTGATATCATTTACAAGGCCAAGGAAATCATACGCCATTTATCTCTCCTTGATCCGAAGTTTGACAACTCTCTCTGCCTGACTGCCAGAACTGTCTGTAATTCTGCAGTAGAACTTGTATTCTACGTTGTTTGTCCCACTACCAATGTTGATAGTAGTAACAGTAGAGTTATTGGTCTGAGACACATTCTGAATGCTGTTGACAGTCTGTCCTGCATTGATGGCAGTCTTAACACCAGAAGCGTCATCAACGTACCACTGAGCAGATGTGACAGTTACACCAGTACCCAAGAATCTTGACCAGTCAATGCTGTAGTCAAGTGTTTCATCAGGATCTTTATTCGGCCAGCGGTAGCTCATCTAAGTGTCCTATACTGCGTTTACTGTGCGATCTGCAGATGTTGTCTTGCGATCAACGACAATAACTGTCCTGTTTTCTTTAGGGATGTAGACCCTGCGATTCTGAGAGAAGTCAACTATTAAAACCACTCTATTCTCATCAGTAATTCTGACAGTTCTTTCTGCACTGGTTGTAGCCATTATGCAGCCCTCGAAAGGTAGATAGTTCTCTGTCTGCTGTAGGTCTCTTTAACAGCCTCAAAGTTAAACACTACGGCAGTCTGAGTCGTCGCTGTCACAGAACCTGTCATGCCAACTGAGGTAATACCTGCCGTCGTATTAAGTTTTAGGTTGCCAACAAAACCTGTTGCACTGACACTGCCAAGAGCTTCAGTAGGCTTAGGCTCAACACTGTTAATAACACCCTGTGCCTGAACACCTGTGGGGGTAACAGTGTTACTAAATGTCAGCGTACCAATACTGCCAGTAGATGCAACAAAAGCAAGTATCTCAGTGACGTTTACTTGTACTGCGTTGATATTTACTGTAGCAGTTACAGACCCAAGTTTTTCGCTGACATTTTCTTGTACAGCTTCAACAGAGCCTGTAGAAAAGACACTGGCAGAAACTATATTACTGGAGGCTGTTACAACAGGATCACCTGTCTGACCAGAACCAGCAACACCAGTTACCTTTTCCGTTGGATTAACTTGTACCGCAGAAACTTGACCTGTAGCAAAAATACCAGTGGGAATTTTTTCAGTGATGTCTACTTCAAAGCCACCAGCAGTCAGACTTTCTACAGAACCAGTTGCTACTACACTTGCAAGCGTTACAGAAAGATTAACCTGTACTGCATTTACTTGACCAGTGGCTGTTGCTTGGTCTAGGTTGCTGACAATGATCTTGCCGTATCTGGCAACACCATATACTGCTACACCATAGACCGCTGCATTGACAGTGACAGCCATAGCCGCTACCTTCTATTAGGCGATGCGGATCACAGCGTTAGAAGCATCCGCAGTAGGGAACTCAACAGTCAAGTCACCAGCAGTAGCACTGACAGTGCCACCAAAGTCAATTACAGCAATAGCCTTGTTGCCCTGAGAAGCATTGTAGATGATACAGCCATCCGTAGAGACAGTCACATCAGCAAAGACTTCATCAGTAAAGTCAACGATAGCAGTTGTACCAGAAACAGAGATGGTAGCTCCATCAAGAACCTGACCACCCGCAGAATAGTTAGTACCGCTGGCTTCATCAGAGTTTCCAGTTACATCAGAGTAATTCGTAGTAGCAGCACCATAAGTACCACTCGGTGTAGCTTTAATCAATGCAAGCTTGATGCTGTCGGTATCCAGATCATGAACACCACCAAGCAACTCCTGCTTGAAGCTTGTACACATTGCCGTTGTGATAGCCATGTCTAGTAGTCCTTCCTATATTCCATCACAGTCTGAGTTAGGATGGTATCTCTGTCTTTCCAAACTTCGGCTACAACACACTCTATGTGGGTGTAACCCTTTTCTTGTGCATAGTGAAATCTGTTGTTTCCTATGGCAACCCTATAGTATAGATCAATTTCTATAGCCTTGTAAGGGTCGTGTCTACGTTTACCCTCTTCTAGATAAACAAGGAAAGTTTCTTGCTTCCAAACTATAGGAGGCCACAGCATCCCACGTTTATCTAGAGACTTAGCTAAAGCTTCTCGAAACTTCCAGTCTAACTCTGCAGACTCATCAAGTTTCCAGTATACTTCATTCAAAGAAAAAACTCTGTGCTCAAAGCCTTCTACTTTTTTCTCAGAGTGAAGTATTCTCATGGAGTAGTGGGGGGCCACCGAAGCAGCCCCCCTCCGTTATTATGCGAGTTGATCACGAACAACTTCTGCAGCTTCCTGCTGACGACCGTCAACGGGAACAATGCAAGCCCAAACACGCATCTTGCCACCTGTGGTCGTACCAGTCATGGTAGCCAACAGAATGTCAATCGTGTCTGCCGAAGCATTGTACAGCGGAAGTTCTGCAACAACAGGCGAAGTCACAGCGCCAACAGCAGCAGCATCGTAGTCGAAGCCATCAGCAACAAAGTCGGTGTTACCGCCAGTGATACCAATGTCAAGCGTCAGGTCAGTCGAAGTACCCGCATGGGCTTCAATGACCTCTGCACCACACGAAAGAATCTGGCACTGAGCGGGCAGTTCCAGAGCTTCGATGATGTCGGCCTGAGCCAGTGCGCCACCCTTAGCGGTGACAGCAGCAGCGAAGTCAACGATGTTGTCGATGACGTAGGGGGTACGACCTGCAGTCGAGAAAGCACCACCAGCGCCTGCGAGAGTAGTAACGGTAGCCATAACTAAGTCCTCCTATCAGGCAAGGTTGTATTTTGCTGTCGCAATAGCTTCGGGACGAAGAATCTTGCGACCATACAGATGCATACCACGAACAACGTCAGCAAACGAGTCGGGGTCACGGTAGGTTTCGGTTTTGTTGATCTGCTCTGCAGTTGCAATAGCAGAATCATGACCTGCAACAATCACACCATAGTCGGTGTTCTGGTTTGCAGTACCCGTGGTGCCAGCACCGCCACCCACTTTCGGCAGGTTGTTCGACACGTACACACGGAAACCGTTCCAGTTATTCAGGGTCAGACCATTGCGAAGAGCACCCGAATCGCCGTAGTCAGCGTTCAGGAAACGGCTGTCTTCGTCCATCAGGACTTCCATCATGATCGGATCAACAACCAGCCAACGACCTGCTTTGTCCACGTTTTGCTGGTCCAGCAGACGAGCCATACGGTTGATCAGCATGACAGGCGAAACGTGAGTTGTGGGCAGAGTGGTTGCACCCGGCAGACGAGCAGCGACAGGGATCGAATGATCGCCAGCCGAAGAGGTCGAGATGTTGCCGAAGTCACCCTTATTGAGCTTCATTGAAGCAAGCAGTTCGTCCGAACCAGCAGTTGCGATTGCCTTTGTGCCATTCACAGTTGTGTTCACTGCGTCAGCATTAACATGAAGAGCCGACTGAGCATAGCCCGACAAGTAACCAAGAACTTCTTGGTCGTACTGATCAGCCAAACGATAGGCAGCACGATCCGAAGCCAGAGACTGGAAGTTCACGTGCGAGTGAGCTTCTTCGATGTCATCAACTTTGAATGCAAAGTAGTTTGCTTTGTCGATAACCAGCGAGAAGTCTTCATCATCCAGATCCTGTGCAGTGATCTGTGTACCACGCAGGTACGACGACACAGTGATTTCAGGTTCTTTGATGATCTTGACGGTATCGCCCATGTTTGCGATTTCGCCAAAGTAGTCGTTGTTTGTGATTGCGTCAACAACAGATGCTTTGCGGAAAGCAAGTTGCACCTGTTTGCTGTAAATGACGGGCGAGAAATTGCCATTCGGCAAGTTGCCATAGCCCGAAGCTGCTCCAAATGCCATTGTTATTCTCCTATAATAGCTTGGATTTACAGATACAAACTTACATGGTTTATTTCAGAGGCTAATCGTGTTAGGGTGCGTATAGCCTACAGCATATAATGATCAGTTATAGCTTGCAGGTGATACGGGCCTAGTCGGATTAGGTAATCCGTAAAGACATGTGTTTGTGGGAAAGTGATAGAGGTTAGAGTAGCCAACCGGAGTCTAACCTCAAATCTATAGATATAGTTATACAGTGAGTAAACTGTATTGTCAATACTTTTTAACGTGCACTACCCGATAAATCGTAAATAAATTTACCAGTACGAATGGCTTCCATGATTTCGTCTGCAACTTTTTCATATTGAGTAGCAGACATCTTTGCTACAGCAGATTCTCTGTAGTAGTTGGAAGTTTCTTTTTCAGCAGGTTTGCTACGACCCCGTGGATTCACGGAAGATGCAGCATCTTTTGAACTCGTAGTTTTAACTTTGATATTTCTATCAGCTTTGTACAAGTCAATGGCTCTAGCTGCAGACTTAGCATCCGAATCATTTTCGTACAGCGCATCTTGTACCCACTTAGGTTGATCATCCACCCACTGATGGAAGTCATCGCTGTCACGAATCTCATCAAAGTCTGGGTGCAGACGCATAAGTTCTGCTTCAGCTTTCTCACGTGCGGCAGTTGCTTTCATTTCGTCAATCTCACGCACACGAGCTTCCAGACCCTCTGCTTGCTCACGTGCTTTTTTAATTGCGATTGTTTCTACGATTGCTGCAACGTCAGGATACTTCTTTGCCCAAGCTTCAATGTCATCATCTGACTTAGGCAGTTTAATTTCTTGTTGTGTGGCTTTGTTAAGCTGTTCTTCTAATCGAGCAATACGATCTTCATATTCTTTTTCTTTTTGCTGCTGATGTCTACGAAGATCACCATAACGTTTTTTAAAAGAACGTTCTTCTGCAGATTCGGGTTCAGCTTCCTCTTGAACTTGCTCTTTAGGTTCTTGTTGTTCCTGAATCAATTGTTGAAGCTCTTCTTCTTCTTGTTTAATTCGTTCTTCATTAGTGTACTTGCGATTAGCAAATGCAACTTTTCTAGGTGCTTCTACTTCAGAAGCCATAATAGTCATGTTCTCAGACATATTTTAAATCCTTACTGGGGCCACCGTAGCCATGTCGGTATGGGGGATGGGTAGGCCAGTCTAATATAGCAGATTATTTTTTATTACGTGCTGCTATACCACGTTTCTTTTTAGGTGTAGCTGTAGGTTGTTCTTCAAGTTTTGTAATAAAACCACCTGCGGCTCTACCTCTTGTTGCCATGCCTGTACCACTACGTTCTGCTGCACGACTTGCTGCTGCTCTTGCTTCGGACGAAGAACTGTAGCTAGTTTTGCTTTGTGTCTCTGCAACACGGCCACCATCCCAACTTGCAGGACGATCATCGCCACGTGATTCTTGTGCTTGTCTATTTGCTTCCGCTTGTGCCTCAGCCTGACGTTGACGTTCAGCTTCTGCTCTAGCTGCCTGCGCTTGTCTATTTGCTTCTGCTTGCGCTGCGGCTTGACGTTGACGTTCTGCCTCTGCCCTAGCTTCTTGTGCTTGTCTATTTGCTTCAGCCTGTGCTTCAGCTTGGCGTTGTCTTTCTGCCTCTGCACTAGCTTCTTGAGCCTGTCTATTTGCTTCTGTTTGTGCAGCCGCAGCCTGTGACGGTTGACGTGTTTCTGCTACTGCCACTGCAGGAGTAGATGTTACGGCTCTAGCGGTAGTAGTTGAACCACGTCTTGCGCCTTGTCTAGATGCTTGCAGACCCGGACCTTGCACACCTGCTTGTCCATCTAAGCCAAGCAAGTCTCCAAGCCACGTGTCTGCAAATGTAACTTTTTTATCTCCGCTAAAGTCCTGTAGACCTTCATACAAGCTAGACTCACCGCCAAAGACACTGCCCATACGTTCAGCGTCTCCAGTATCAAGACCTCTTCGTTGAGCTTCTTCCAGTAGATCATTGTATCTTGCTTTTGCTGCAACGCCAACAACAGCACCAATGGCAGGATTAATTACGGCACCCATTGCACTAGATGCTCTTGCAAGCATACGAGATTGATTCAATTTTCTCATCAAATCTTCATTCGACAAAGAGCCAACGGGTATAGTTTCTTGCCCAGTTGGAGTGCCCGTAGAAGGATCAAAATTATCGTTACTATCTTCTGTGTCTAAAACTTGAGCCGTTTGAACACTAGTATCTGTTACGTCTTCAGGTTCAGTTGTTTCATCTTCTGAGTATGGAACAAAACCGTCAGGAATTGGAATAACAGGCTCACCCTTATAAAATGCAATATCTCTAATTTCACCAGTACTAGTATTCTTATATTTTCTATACTCATACACATCGCTAACTTCAGGAACAAAAGGTTCGTCTGTATCTTCTGAATCGTCTGTAGTAGTGCCTGTTGTTATGTCAGGTTGATTTACAAAAGTTGGTGTGTAACCGGTGGTAAAGCCTTGTGTATTAGTTGGAACCACAGAGCTAGCAGGAACAGTCGTAGATGTATATGATTGTGTATTATTGAAGCTAGAGGGCACAACAAAAACACCTTCTTGTGCTTTGATAACACCACCTTGATTATACTCTTGTGGCTCTGCAAACTCTAAATCTTCAAGTGTAAATGGCAGATCGTCAGGAATAATAGCCTCTTCGCTATTACCCATCTGACCCATTTCTTCCATTCTTTTAAGGCCCATTTTGGCTTGTTGCCGCATTTCCATCAACCGCTCAAGACCAAAATAACGAACTACATCTGCAGGAAAAACAAACTCACCTTCACTGAGCATGGCTGGAATGTCATCACGAACTTCTTTACGGTTGCTGCCCGGAGGTACATCGTTTCCAGAAACTTCGTCTACCATGCCGCCCTCTTCCATAAGGCCACCATCCTCAAAGAGTTCCATTTGCTTTTCGTACATTGTATTGTCCTTTAACTGGATTTAAGAACTTCGTCTCTAAGCATTTGCAGTCTACGAAGTTGATAGATAGCACCTTGAGCACGTCTAATAGCATCTACACTATCTGATTGTTCCATAGTTCTATGTTGTTGTCTAATAACAAATTCTAAGTAATCAACAAACTTAGCCCATTGGGCTTGGTTGCTGACCAACCCCTTGAGTTGGTTGAGGCTGTTCTTGTCCTGCATTACCACTGAACCCTTCTTCTTGCGGCATTGGAACAGCGCCAGTACCAATAGTACCACCGCCTGCTCCTGTCATATCCATCGGATTAGCACCTGCTGGTGCTCCACCCTGTTGCTGAGCTTGCTCTTGTTGGAAACCTTTCATAAGCTCAGCTTGAATTGCTGCCTCATTAATGTCGTTGGTAACTTTATCGGGATCAAGTTCAAGAGACTTAGCAATCTCTCTAATAATATACTGGAATTTTGCAAAGGGCGCAAGAGCAGGATTGCTTGCAACTTGCAAAAACTGCATGAGACGCTGGCTGCGTACTTCATTTGCCATCAAGCTTTCTGTACCACGAGCTTTGACTTCAAGATCACCCTTAATGGTATGATCAAAGTCAAACTGCATATTGAAACGGAACAGACCTTCACCCAAAGGACGAAGAAGATAGTCGTCTACGTTTTTAATGACAGTTTTAATTGTACCACTTGCTGCACCCATTAGCATACTAATACCGCTGGCAGTTCTGCCGACACCCATAACACCTGTCTGTCCATGTGCAAAGCTGGGAAAGCCTGTGCTCTCATCGGCCAACACACGGGCTTTGTCAAAAAGCTGCAAGTTTTCTTGTGCAACATTAGGAAACTTTGTACCAAAGATAGCCTGACCCGGTGCACCACCCTGTCTTCGGAATACTTTACCGGGATACACAGACAAATCTTGACCGGGCACCAAGTTAGTTTCATCTACTTCGATAAGCAGGTTGCCAGATAGAACAGCATTATCAACCGCCATACGCATAAAGCCGTTCATTAGAGTTTGTGTGTCATCCATATTTTCTGCGATACCAACACCAAAGAACGAATACGGATTAAGCTCATAGGGAGCGGCCATAAACGGAATACGTGCGGGCTTAAAAGGATTGAGTACCATACGAAGGACTTTGTTATTACAAATCCAAACGTTTGCTTGCAATTCATCAACTTCTTCCAGTTCTCTTGGAATATCTACGCCATAATCAATGAGCATCTGGACATCAACCATGCCCCAATATTCCAAAACTTCGAAACGATCAATGCCCTGATCGGGTGCGTAGTCTGCAAGATCTTCTTCCCAGTATTTTTTAATATAGTTTTCACCAAAAGAAATAGCATCATCAATAACTGAAGAGCGGAAGTATGGACGCTTTTTCAAAGCACGAAGTTGTGAGCGAGACATCTTGTGTCGTTCAATCACATACTGTGCTTCATCCATATTGCTTGCATCAGGATCAGGATAGAAGTTCCACACAGAAACATGAGATACTTGAGGAACTGTTTTAAAGGTAGGTTCGTATTCACCATCATCATTCCAGCTAGGGTATTCTTTGTCTACCGCAAACGGACCCTTCATGACGCCTGTACCAAACAGTGCCATTTCGAATGCTGTGCTACGAAGGTGCTTAGATGCATTAGATTCTTCAAGTTGATCTTGAATTTTTTTCTGCATCTTTTTGGCTGCAATCATAGCAGGCTCAAAGGTAATAGAGGAAGGTGTAGTACCCGGACCTTCTTTAACACCAGAAATATCTCTAAGCTTTTCTGCTAAAGCTCCAATGCTTTCACGTAGCGTTTTAGCAGTTGCCCCTTTGGGAATTTCTCTACCATCATTACGATAACCATAGGGGCTTATCAACTCATCCATGTTGCTTTGACGAAGCTGCTCAGGTTCTTGAGGGTCAAAGTGAACACTATCTACCACACCATCTGGAAGTTCAGTGGGATCAACAGTAAGCGGAAATTTGTTGTTTGCAAATAGCACATCAACAATCTGACCATAGGCAGCAAGTGTTTTTGTCTTAGTTACTTTAATAAAAACACGAGACTTTTCTGCTTCAGTAAATTGAACATCAGGACCATACAAACCACGATAGTTTCTATATGCCCGAAGCCAACGTGTCTCATCTTGTCTGCGAATATCTTCAGATCTACGATAACGTTCCATTACATACGAAATAATATTATTCGTACCTGCGTCGTCTTCCATAGAATTTTTTGTGTCTTCAAGAATGATTGCATCATCTTCGATAAAGACTTCGTTATCTTCTGCCATCTAATTTACCTTTAATAGCCGAATACTGGATCTGCCATTCGCATACCATTTGACGGAGTTCCTCTTGAGTCGTAGTCAAAAATACTAAACCTTGGTCTAGACATTATGCCATATCTAAGAGCGTCATACAAATGGTCTTCTGATGAAGTATCAATATCCTCTAGATTCTTTTTGTCAATCGGCAAAGCTGGAAGCTGTGCAATTATGTTTACGCAGTTATTGAAGAACACTAGACGTGGCTCTTCTGTAAACTCATCTACCTGCAGCCTACGATGTATTTCATTTTTACCAGCAACACGAGAACCTTTTGATCTGTCAGAAGGTCTCCATCTGCAGCCACGACTAATCATTTGTTCTGCTAGACTCGGTCCTGTATCGCCTCGTTTGTGCCACAAAGAACTGTCTAGAACTCCATACTTAATATTACCGTCTTCTGCCTCAAGCTGCAATACCCTATCTGCAAGATCGGTAGCAAGGACTCTACTAACATACAATTCTCTGTAAACAATCAATTGTTCACTTGGGGATACAGCAAACCAAAGTACTCCACTATGAGAACCGTAACCATAGTCTGCTGCTCTAAACTTAACCCAGTTGGACGGAATCTTGAATGGTTCTATTACATGTATAGTTCTGTCAAACTCAGTAAACGCTGCACCTTCTTTAATATCCCAATCACCTTCAAGAAGCTGGCGTCTTTGTTGTTCAGGAAGAGACAGAAGCATTGCTTCATAGTCACCCTGAGCAGCAAGGTATGGGTTGTCAGAAAGTCTAGCAGGAATAAACCTACGTTTAAAAAGAGACTTACCTGCTTTACTATGACCTATAGGGTACTTAAGAACTTCACCAGTTTCAATATCCGTAGCATCAAATGTACTACCTGCAGGCGCAGGATCAATAAACATTTTTTTAACCCAGTGATGCCCTCTACCTCCGGGGTTAGTCGTAGCCCTCATAAAGATAGGAAGATCAGGTGCAGTGGACCGTAGACGAGACCGCATGTAATTCCATGCATATGGTGTGGCCCATTGAGTTAATTCGTCAAAGCCTATCCAGCTAAATGCCAGACCCTGATAACGCAAGACATCCTCATCCCTGTCAAGGTAGGACATCCACAACCTTGCACCAGATGGCGCAGTCCACTGCATTTTTCTTTCTGACCACTTAATACCGGGCCAGATTTTGGGATACATCTCTTGCGACTTGAAGATAAGTTCCCTTAATTCTTCTGTCGTGTGACGTAGGAGTAGGCCGCTAAACGCTGGGTGCCCCATGTAACGAAGAGGGTCAGCCAACATAGCATAAGACTTACCGCCACCAGCACTTCCGCCATATAACACTTCTCTTTCACTTGCAGCCAAGAACTCAGTCTGAGGACCGGGGTTAGGCTTAAAGATTACGTTGTGTGCTTCTTCAACCGCCAATTCATCTGGAGTTGATTCAACAATTTTAGCTGGCTCTGCTTTCGGTTTCGCTGGAACTGAGTTGCTGGGCTTTTGCGTCGAGTCTCTTCTGTTCAATTTCATGCGCCTTGGCGATTGCCTTTTCCGCATAGTTTGCCCATCTGCGAAGGCTTCCAGCTTTGTTTTTTCTTCTTCGCTCATTATCCAATCGCTTCTTTAAACCTACATGCGAAATATATCGCCCTGTATTTCTAGTAAGCCAATGTGCCACTTCTCTATATGAATATTGCTTAAGATACTCTTTAGCCTTCTCAAGCAGATCTAATTCACTTTGAATTGGTAGCAGCACATACTCATCATCTGGATCAACTGAGTAACCAAATGGTACTGTCCTAGATATACGAGGAATAGGAACCCATTCATTATCCTCTTTAATGTCGGTGGGTTGAGGAAGCTTCCATGTTCCTGTTTTCTTAGTCATCATCTTCTTCTGTTGGGTTTTTGGCTGGCATCAACATAACGCCACCCTTTGCTTCGACCTGAACCTTCTCAGTCTTTACAAGACCTGTGCGATCCAGAAGCTCTTTGGCTGCTGCCATCTTATCCCGAATACCAAGTTCAGTAGGATCATAAAGCGCACCAACCATAGACATAGCAGCTTTCGGCGCATTACGTGCCATGTACATATGGGTAGCGTCAATGATTTCTTCTTTCAAAGAGGCTACTACTTCTGTACTAGACGTGGCATCAGAATAACCAGCAAGACGTTTAGCAGTAGGAACATCGCCTCCTGCCTCTTCAAACAGAACGTCCAAGAACTTTTTCTGTTTATCTGTAAGTTGTCTAGACATAGTGTATCCTATTTTTTTCTACGGAACAAGTTTAAAATTCCTTGCCCAATTTGTGTTGGAGTTGGTAGCAGCCACCCTAAGATTAAAAGCAAAATAACCCAAACAGGTATTTCATTAATGGTAAGGTTGTCAACTCTGTCTGTTGCTACTTTGTTACCAGAGTCGAAGTCTTGGTTGATATTTTCTACATCACCCGTAGCTTTAATTCCTGCGTCTGTATTATTAGTTGTACCAAGTGTTTGTGTATTTGTTTTACCTAGTTGTGTATTTGCCGCTACATTAGTACCACCAGATAAAAAACCCAATGGGTTAATGGCAGAACAACTAGCGGTCATACTCACTAGAACTAGAACGAGTAGAAGTCTCAGTGGAGTTAGACGTGTGATTAATCGTGTGAGTATTTCTGCCATTCACATATATTCCAAAGAAACCTGCACCTGCTCCAACTACAACAGACACAAAACCAGCTTGAGCATTCGTAGGATCAGATAGGTTCATAAACCAGTTTGTTGTCTGATAAAACGCAAGACCATACAGAGTGATAATCATACGAGGCCAGATGCGCCACTTGTCTAGCCATTCAGGTGTTATCTTCATCTTACCACTTTCCTTGCTGAATGCCAAGAAAATATACTACAGCCACTAATCCAGCAGTACCAGCAAGCGTAGCAAGGACTCCAACTGTCCACAATAACAAAGCTTCCTTTATCTTCTGCTTTCTGTAGACAGTATCCTCTCGTTGCTTCTTAACTCTACGTAGGGTTTCTTTGTACTCAGCCAAACCCTTTTCACCATAAGTATAACCAATCATGGTCTCTATCTGTTGGCGCATATCCTGCACTTTTTTCTGTGCAGTAAATAATTCTATGGCTTCAGATTCAGCACTTCCAGTTAGCGTCTTCCATATACTAGGATTCTTAGCTCTCTCAGCAGCGTAGTTAATATCACTTACAGCGCCAGCAAACTTAGACATAGCAGCCGAAGCATCTCTGCCTGCAGACAGTAGCTGTTGTATCTGGGATACCGCAGTACTCGCTACGGACAGGGCTGTAAACGGATCAATCATAGTAGCTCTTCGGGCAAAGGTGTTGAGAATCTACACGGTATATTTTGTCGTACCACCTGTGTACCCGTGTGCCACAATCATAGTAACAAGATTTGTAAAACCAACTTCCCTGATTGTTTATAAAAAGATGTCCATAGCTTACGAAGACAAGAACACACAGCGTCATCTACTTGTCTGTTCTCTGACAAGATTCTCAATCATACTGCGGATAGCTTGAATGTTTTCATCCATACGAGCCACTGCAACGGCTTGGCTTTGAACTGCTGTTTCAAGAGATTGAATGCGTGTTTCATGTCGCACAATCTCTCTGGCATTATCTTCAACGTTACTATTCAGATTTGCAATAAACCAAACAAGAGTCATTGTTTGCAAAAGTATAGCAAAAATAAAAGTTAAAGGTACAGATTTTGTAAGGGGCCATTGTTCAGTGGTCATATTTAAACTTCCCTGCAACTAGTATAATTACATCAATTCGTAGTGAGGCGAATCGATAAATGGCCTACGCCCTTGCGATCTACGAAGATCAATGTATTCGTTCATAGCATCTTCTGCCGTACCTTTGTAAAAACGAATGTCTCCCTCAGACCAAGCGGCACCCCACTTGATAGCTACACCCTCTTCATCTGCAGCCTTAGCCATAGCATCACAGATATTGTCATAAACATTGAGTTCCCAAGTTACTTCACCATCGACATAAGCAACAAGGTCTACAGCATGAGAGTAACCATCTGCTTGAAGGAGATGCTTGGATGCCATTGTCTGTGATCTACCAGCAGCAACAAGACGCTCTTGCTCTTCCAGAAGTCTCATACCACATGTAACGCCAAAGTCAACTGTAGTATATGTAATAGCTTTTTTTACAACAGTGACTAGTTTGGGGTGTACACCCTTTAGTTTATCTAGACTTCTTTTGGAAAGTTTAAATGCCATAGCACCCTCAATCAAGTTCTTCTAAATCGTTTGGTTTTTTCTGCAATCTTCTTAGGCTGCGGCACAAACTGCTTACCTTTAGCTGTACCTTCTCGCTTAGCTTTAGTTGTTGCAGCATACTCAGAACTACTAAGCGACTCAATGGCTTTTTCTGGTAAATAACGTTCATTTGTTTCACCAGAAGGCTTACCACTTTTGGTACGCCATTTTTGACGTGTCCATTTATCCAAAGATTTTTGTGGTGCCTTCTTAGTCATTTTACTTTTTATTTTTAACCATGCCGCCACGTTTCATGGCGGTAGGTTTCTTGACCATACCACCACGCATCATGCCTGTTTTTTTCTTATCTTCTGTGGTAGCTGTGCCACCACGCTTCATCTTACGGGGTTTCATTGCCATTGAGGTATTTCCTTTTTCGCTGTACTACCAAGGCTTCGTACTCTTCCTTGGGATATGCTTGATAATAACCAAGCGGCTCTAGTTTATCACTTGCTTCTACTACAAGCTTTAGATTTTGTATAAAAATCATGCAGTAGTCTTCTTCTATCTCACTGTGCCAGTCATTCTCTAGCAAGAAGTCTAGCTCAGCATCTTCTGCTCCATACTCAGGGTGAAAACCCATACAGTGTAACTTAGGATAGTTGGCGTTTAGATGATCTTCAATAAAACTATTAAAGTCATCTATGTCAGGTAGGTTATAAGAAGCTACAATAATCAAATCTTTGTTGTACTTATTAAAGTGATGGCAATAGTGGTCAGCCCAGCTACTCATGTTCTGAGTTTCAGTTACGAGTACCTTGTTATCTCTCCAAGCTTTCCTAGCATATGGACATGCAGGTAAGCCCTTAAGGTGTGCATTGGGTACTTCTAGTACTTGCTCAGACCAAGATCTAATGTCAAGTTCAATACTTGTAGGCATTACTTTTTATTCTTAGGTTTTCTTCTGACAACAATCTTGCCATCAACTTCTTCTACTTTCATGCCAGCAGATTCAGTCTGAGCCTTAAGCTGCCTGTACTTCTCAGCTACTGTAAGCTTCTTAGTCACGGTAGCCGCCTCCTGCTTTTTTGTACTCACTTGCAAGAAGCTGTGCCTTCCTAGCCGACCACTGCCCAGCCTTACCACCCTTGGTGCCAGCCTTAATCTTCTCAAACAAACGCTTACGCATTGCTGGTTTTGTATAGTTGCCAGCTTCGTTTACTCTTGACTTTGTTTTGGATGGGCTTGCCATATACTGCCTCGTATAGCTGGCTGCGTGTATAGCCAATGTCTTTAAGCTGTGCATCACTGAGGTTGTCAATTTGCCAGAGTGCAACCTTTTTTTCTTGATAGCTAATTAAATAATTGTAAATGCGCTTCAGCATTTTTAACTCCTGTTGTGTATACATAAGGACCAGATGGTCCAACAGGAGTAGTTATAACATACTTAGTTATACCATACTATTGCAATTATTGCAACTCTGTCATACTTTAATTATCTCGCCACGCCATTAAAAGATTCTTCAACCGCAACAGTAACTGTAACTGCTGATCCAGCACTAGCCAAACCACGAATCTTATTTTGTCTGCGCAAGTAAAGAGGGTATTCAGTTAACTGCACCAAAGAATAGGGCTTAAGTTGCACTTGCTCCATAATGGTATAGTATGTTGTTGTATCACTGTCATACCAATCAAGACTAACAGTAACTACATTTGCAGAAGCATTCGTTACAATGATACTGTGAACATCCCCATCAAAAAGATCTGGACAGGTGTAGATATCAGAATCCCCTGTGGTCAACTCTTTGCTAACAGTTCTTTTTTTGCGAGGTTCCATTAGTCTGTCAAATCCCAGAATGCCAATGCGCCAATCATGTCTGGAGTACCACTAAGACCACGAGCAGCTAGAGTATACACATCACTAGTGCCACCAATCGTAACACCTAACTGTAAGTCAAAGTTATAATCAACAGCTTGCTCAAGACTTCCACCTGATTGATTAGATGAAGATACATATACAACGTCTACGATTGTACCACCAGACAGTGCAGTTGCGGCCACATCAAAGTCTACGTTGGTAAAGGAGCCTGTAGTGTAAGATGCAGAAGTAAGTGTTGCATTTTTAATTAGAGCAACTTCATAATCTGCAGGAGAAGTCTGAGGAAGGACAATAAACCTTGCAGGAAGAACAACAGCGCCTAGTCTACTTGCGTTTAACCGTATGCTCACAAGGGGTTCAAAGGAAGTGCTGAGCGTAGTATCTGTAGTCATTCTAGCCCAGTGAAGTTTTGACTTCTGTTGGTAGCCCCCCTCAGAGACTACAGTAGAACAAATCTGCTTTAATTTTGCTGCAGAGGTTAAAGCAGCCTTAGCTTCAATCTCATAGCGCACTGGCAGGATTGCAGTGGTCATGTAGGTGGTAGAAATCAAGTTGGCATTGTGATAAACATGAGCAAGATAGAACTTACCGTTAATCACAAAGCCACAACGAACAGAACCAACACCCAGCCACTCAAAGTCAAAGAACAATATCTGAGCTTTTGTAATATCAAGGGTCAAACCACTAGGGCCAGTTCCATCAAACTTATCTATGTTCCAGTTTGACTTTGCTACCTTGCGGGTATCTACAACTGAACCTGTAACATATGATCTAAGCACAAAACTAAGTTCATCGTCATCAAGCTGCAGGAAAACACCATTGTTGTCGTCAAAGTAACCAACACGCTGGCGAAGCTCTGTCTGTGCCTCATCCATTACAAATGTGGCTAGTACTAACAAAGATTTACCGGGTTGATACGGAAACCTGCGTTTAGACTGTCGTATAACTTTGTCGCCACTGGCTATGGTAACATCCATATCAACAACACCTTCATTAGCAACAAAGGTAGTTGTAGCACTTCCAGTCAGCGATTCATCAAACTGAGGATCTTTTACATAGCGGTTCTGACTGTCAAAGAGTGTGTAGGGTTCACTTACCCTAATTCTACCAAAAGAGTCGAGAGCAGTACCGTAAAGATTTACGTTACCGTCACCCTCTGCAATATAGGTATACTTAGGATAAGAAGTAAGACTCACTTTTTAGTAGCCTTCTTTTTAACTAGACCTTTGACCTTGCCTTTGTTTTCGGTGGCATAGAAAACTTGCTCACCTTTCTTGGCACCATACTGCTTCTTCATGGCAGCTTTAACCTTTTCACCTTTTTTCGTAAGAGGCATTATACAGACTCACCCAGTTTAAAACATCCAGCTTTGGCATACATCATTTGCAGAAGGATTGCAGTTTCTACATCTGTGGCATCTGCCATACATGCTTCCCCAGAGTAATACAGTTTCTCAGTATTTGCTATGACTTGGCATGTCGTAACATCTGGAGTGGTGCAGTACATTACGACAGCTAGCCACATATCTTACTTCCTTCTTTTACCGTCAGGCTTCATAGAGGCACCACAGTTAGCGTACCCACCTTTGTTGTACTTCTTAGCCATGCCACCTTTAGCAAAAGGCATGGAAGGAAGAGTCACGTTCTCTTTAGTATTGACTGTGCGATCACGGTTAGCTTGTGCACTACGACGAGAAGCACGATCAGCATCTGCCGTGTCCATAGCACGAATTTGTCTCTCTCTTTGATCAAGAAGATCAAGAAGCATAGACTTACCACGACCATCGGGCATGTCTTCTACTTGCCGTCTACGCATATTAACTTCTTGAATAGTCGTTGCACGTCTAACTGATGTTGCAGAAACTGGAACATTAGAGATAGCACCACGCTTTTCAGTCGCTCTAGCCTGCTCTTGGTTAGCACGTGTTCTACTACGCTCTGCAGCGGCACGTCTATCACGCTCAGCAAACTCTGGTGTATCACCTCTGTTACCACTTTCACCACTACCGGGACGTGTTCTACGGGGAGTACGTGAGCTTCCGCCTGCAATACCCCTAGCTAGTCTACCAATTCCTGCCATTATAGTATCCTCACCATTTGACCTTGTGACTCCAATACCGAGCAGATAGTTTGCTAGGATTAGGGTCTTGTGCATTATGCCGTGCATAGTAGCTACGCTTACGGGCTTTGTCCTTAGCTGACTGTGGATTCTTACCTGCACCAGTCACACCTTGCTGACCAAAACGAATGGTCTTAATCGTATCACCTTCTTTGGCTACAACCACATGAGACTTCGTAGGATGATTAGGTGTACGCTTAGGCTTGTTATAGCCAGTGACACCTGCACGTTCCAGTCTAGGATCTTTAGCCATAGTAGTCGTCACCTTTGTCCCATGCCTGACATGTACGAAGGTTATGACAAATGAAGGAGAACTTCTTGCAGTAACCTCTGCCACCTGCACCTTCATCCATTTCGTTGAAGGGAATATCTTCCATAGCCATCATCATGCCGGGAGTATTGCAGAAGTATTCACAGTTAGCACACATACGTCTACGTGCCTCTGCCTCTTCAATCTGCCATCTGTCTGCCATATCACGCCAGTACTCAGCATTCTCACCGGGTACTTCAGAGGGAGTCTCAGGGCCAAGGTTCCACTCACGTACAACCATCTCAGCATTCTTTGCATTGGTCTTAGCATCTACAATGTCAGGAGCAATATCCATGCCCACCACAAAGGATGCCATCAAACCCTTCTTGTCATTCTTCATGTCCATCTGTCCATCCTTCTAGTCTCATGGCACGTTCAACTTCTTCTAACGTAAAGATACGGCCATAGTGCGCACTTACTGCTTCTCTCACGTAGAATACATCACTGTGCGGAATATGTAAGTCCTCAAGATTACCATCCATTAGATGCTTGTAAAATTCTTCAAGAACATTGTCTGTATATAGTTTTACTGATTTTTTCATAGAAGTCAACTATAAAAATACAAAGCTCCCCGCAGTAAACTGCGAGGCATATACGTATTCTTCCTTTCAGGGATAGTACACTTAAGTGTAACACTGTACGTGTTACCTAAGTGTTTATTCATTCTAAGTATTATATACAGATAAGTGTATATCTAAGTTAGTATATAGAAACATCTAAGTGTACACTGTACATGTAAGCACTTTAAGTGTAATCTTAGTTTAAGTGTTATATATAGTTTTACACATATTCATACCCCATGTCAAGCAATATCTTCGTGAGAAACAAATTTAGTGTGACACTGTTGCCACAGTACAGCTACTTGTGCAGGCACATCACCTGCCATACTTTTGTGATCACAAGTAGTGTACACTTAAGTGACCATATCCGCAGATGCACCCAAACACACCCATATTTGTGATCACATTTAGCAACCCAGCCTGTGTGTAAACCACTATATATGTAATGTGGTTAACAGTACATTTTTCCTGATCTGTGTAGAGAGCCATATACAACTACGCCACACCCGGCACTGGCCCCTGCCCACCCCCTGTTCACTGCACAATTGCCTGCATAATGCAATGTCATGACCTGTGGTGAAACAAAACCAATGCCTCACTTCCACCAACTACAGCAAAGCTGTAACAGATTCAGTGACTTAGCCAAGGTGAACAACTGATATAGAATCAGTTGCCGTGGTATTTTCTGTGTCACCACCCCCAATGGGGTGAGGTGGGTCACTGTTGCGATGTCGATGCATAAACTACCACCCTCCCATCTTCGATGGTCACATGTCATCACATCACATCACATGTTAAGCCGAAGGCTTTGGTCACTGACTAGTCCAACGTTGGACCTGCCAACAGTTATACTGTTGTAATAATGCCACACTCATCCTGTCGTCTTAGCCAAGCTGTCTCACGAGTTTCACGCACGAACTTCAAAAATATATATGAAATATATTTTTTGCAGTCACATGCGAAACGACCCGTGCGGAGGATCACGTTGCAGGTAATTTGTAAAACAAATTTGATTGACCCCCTTGACCGATCCACCCTAACTCTCTATCTGTTTAAGTTACATAGAGCTATTTTTATCTCACTTTTTGTGAGAGATAAAAATATCTCTTATATGTAACAACAGATAGAGAAAGAGAAAGCCATGACCACTTCGACCATCAACAAGCCGGAAATCAACACTCTTGAAGCTGAAGGCTTCATTCTGGCAGCAGAATGGAAACAGATCAGCAAAGCTGATGTTCGTCGTTTCAATGCCTTCACCAAAGCCGATGGCTTTGACACTCGGTTGGGCAAACTGCTTCAGCAGTTGAAGGCTGAGGGTGGTGAGCGTATTTCCAGCCAAAGGCTGAAGGATTGTGGAATCCACATAGTGGATAAACGTCGCCGTTCTGAGGCTCTGTGGTTCGTTGAAAACGAAAAGGAGTGCCGCCAATTCCTTGCTGAAAGCAAGAAAGGTTTCACCTCTCTGACTGCTCTTCAAGCAGCAATGCGTAAAAGTGCCGAAGGCACTGGGAAGGCTGAAGCTGCTTCCACCAAAGGTGAAGCTAAGTCCAATGTTGGACCTAATAGCGAAGCTAAGGAAGCTGCCAAGCCTGTCATCACCAAAGGTGATATCGTCAAGCAACTCAAGGCTGTTTGCGAAGCAAGTGGCATCAATGTGCTGGATGTCATCGATGATATTCTTGCAGAATATGCTGACAATGCTAAGGCTGTCAGCAAAGCTGCCTGAGTTCAGCCATTCATGCTGCCCCTTTATGGGGCAGTATTGGTGGTTCAACCCAAACCTGAAAGGTTTTACTATGCGTATAGAACGTCAATCTGTGCTGACTGGCAAAACACATGTGATGGACCTGCCTATCACAATGCACCAATACCTGTCATGGCGAGAGGGTATGCTTATACAGGATGCCATGCCACATTTGTCACCAGAGCAACGTGAGTTTCTGATGACTGGCATCATTCCAGAGGAATGGGATGCAGAATTTCATGAGGAAGTGTGACATGACTGTGCTTGTGCTTGTCCTATGCTTTGGCATACCTTTGGCTATAGCCATGTGGTTCGAAGGAGTGTTCGACCGATGACCTATAAATTGCATAAGCAATTTAACTGGAAGTCTAGCAGTGCTAGGCTACGTAAACCTGTGTCTGCTGAGGATCGTGCAGCGCAGTTGCGTAACAGATTGCAAGCAATCGAAGCTAAGTCCAACATTGGACCTAATGGAAAACCCAAACTGAAAAAGGTGTAACATGCTCTATCGTCTATACTTCAAACTTACGTTTGTCCTGTTCCTGTGCCTTGCCATTGTGATCACGGCATTGTGGCCCTACACGTATGTTGAGTTCGATGGCTTTGGCTTTTTCTTCCCCGGCATTGGGGGATACCATGTTCAGTGGTATTTTCCCCATTGATGACATTTAATAGTATTACAGTTATATAACACTTGAATTTATGAAAGTGTTATATAACATGTATATACATTAACACTGAAACCTTAAGTCCAACGTTGGACCTAACACCAAAGGTGACACCATGACTGTCTCTACTGCCGAACTGAATGACCTATTTCGTTTCTGCGATGACATTGGTATGTATGCCAGTGACCGCCCCATCAATGACACGGAGAACCACAAAGGCACTTGTGTGCACCGCACTGACTACTGCGATGCAACTTGCTACAACGTCAAGCTGTATCGTATGTATAAGAACATGGCTAAGCGTGATGATCGTTGTGAGACGATCTGGCAGAAACTGTCTGTGCAGTCCATGCAGAGTGTCAAAGCTTGGCTGGACAAGAAGCGTAAGCAGACCAAACGAGTGCGTCACATGACACGTGGTGAGGCTATCAGTTCCATCGAAGATGTGTATCGCATCAAGGCTATGTGTGAGGCTACACCTGACACACTGTGGTGGATACCCACGAGAGCGTGGCGCAATGTCATGCTTCGCAGCTTGATTGAAATCGAATTGATGACCCTACCCAATTGTGCAATCAATGCGTCATTCGATCCATCCAACACGGATGATGAGTGGCAGATGATGCAGGATGCTGGCTGGAACATCATGTTCTATGGGGATGACACTCGCACTGTTGACCCCAAAGGCAAGGACATGTTCAAGTGTCCTAAGACATGGAAGAAAATGGCTGGACACTGTGCTGTCTGCAAGGCTGGCTGTTTCTCACAGAAAACTATCAACCGCACTGTGGTAGTGCATTTGTCGGAGCACTGATATGAAACATCACGGATTACTCGACCTTTTTCCTAAGTGGGAGATGTCAGTTTGGGATAACGGAACTATGCTAGCATACGCCTATTCCCTTGATGGACTGCATTGGAGATGCCGCAGCCTAGAAGAAAAGTATAACCCTCGTTCTAG
>Ga0208019_1000053_pt1 | contig 54415 bp, 41 predicted proteins | sample CB_VirMetaG_5_FD_184540 | JGI IMG/M metagenome (GOLD analysis project Ga0208019, IMG submission 184540) | Freshwater to marine saline gradient viral communities from Chesapeake Bay - CB_1508_1D Viral MetaG (SPAdes) (version 4) | ecosystem: Environmental > Aquatic > Marine > Coastal | place: USA... | reverse complement strand
AAACTTATTTACATCGATGGTCTCGCTGGCTTCGAGGGTAATGAATACACATGCTTCGGAACTGCTCTTCATTCTGTATGTGAGTTTGGAGTTTCGGGAGTTCTAGACAAAGAAGACTTCGGAGAACACTTTAATGTTATCTTCGAGAAAGAACTAGAAGGTCTTCCAAAGAAAGTCGAATTGCGAGAGAATGTTATTGCTGAAATGAGAGATCAAGCAGAGCCTATATATAGCAAAGTTTTGGGAGAACTATCTAAAGCCTTCCCCGAGTATGAAGTTCATCAAGCAGAGGAAAAACTCTTTGAACCTATCAAAGAATTTACCGAAGATACATGCGAATTCAAAGGGTTCATTGACCTTGTTATTAAGACTCCGGACGGCAAGTATCATATTATTGATTGGAAGACTTGCTCTTGGGGTTGGGATCAACAAAAGAAGTCTGATCGTATGACCACTTATCAGTTGACTCTTTACAAAAAGTTCTGGTGCCAGAAACACAACATTGACCCAGAAATGGTTGAAACTTACTTTGGTCTGCTTAAGCGAACCGCAAAAGCAAATAATGTTGAGATCTTCCGTGTGACCTCGGGTCCTCGCAAGACCCAAAACGCAACCGACTTTCTTCTTAAGGCTGTCACGGCAATTAGTCGAGGATTCCATATTAAAAATCGTATGTCTTGCAAAGGTTGTGAGTTCAATAAGACAGAAAATTGTAATTAATTTAAAAAAAATAAAAAAAATACTTGACAAACTTATCTATGTGTGTTATAATATAAGTAAAAAAGGATAAGTATGTCTAAAAAGATTAAAGTTCTTACACTTTCTGATCACCCTTTATCTCCATCGGGGGTCGGTACACAAACCAAGTATGTTTGTGAGGCTTTGCTAAAAAGCGGTAAATTCGAAATTATCTCTCTTGGTGGTGCTATAAAGCATCAAAATTATCAACCAATTAGAGTAGATCCTTATGGTGAAGAATGGCGGATCATCCCTGTTGACGGTTATGGCACACAGGAGATGATCCGTTCTATTTTAAGGACTGAAAAGCCTGATATTCTTTGGTTTATGACCGACCCTCGTTTTTGGGGCTGGCTGTGGGATATGGAGAATGAGATTCGCCCATTGGTTCCAATGGTTTATTATCATGTTTGGGATAATTTTCCTGCGCCAATGTTCAATCGTAAATATTATCTTTCAAATGATAGGGTTTGCGCAATTTCAAAAGTATCTCGAGATATTGTCGCTCAGGTTGCTCCTGAAGTAAAATTAGATTATGTTCCTCATGCTGTGAATAGCGACATTTTTAAACCCCTCTCAGATGAACGAATTGAAGAAATAAGAAGAGCTAATTTAAATAAAGAAGATCAAGATAAAGTAATTTTTTTCTGGAACAATAGAAATGCCAGAAGAAAACAATCAGGTTCTTTAATATTTTGGTTCAAGAAATTTCTTGATGAAGTGGGTCACGACAAAGCAGCTCTTATAATGCATACAGAGCCAAAAGATCCTCATGGCCAAGATCTCGAACATATTATAGAGCATCTTGGTTTAGATTCCCAAAGGCAAGTTCTTATTTCTACTCAAAAAATTGGACAGGATAAACTCTCTGAATTGTATAACATGGTTGATTGCACGATTAACATATCCGATGCAGAGGGTTTTGGTCTTGCGACCCTTGAATCGATGTCGTGCGGAACCCCGATCATAGCGAATATGACCGGTGGACTTCAAGAACAAGTTGTGTTGGGCAGTGACGCAACAGGGATTCCTTTGATCCCAGAGTCAAAGGCGGTGATTGGGTCGCAAGACGTTCCTTACATTTATGAGGATCGCTTAAGTGAAAAGCAAGTTGTTAGTGCTCTCAAAAAGATGTTGGCTCTCGGCAAAGAGGGCCGCAAAGAGATGGGCTTGAAAGGTCGAGAGCACGTTATGAAAAATTATAACTTTGAAACCTTTAACAAGCAATGGGTTGATATTATGACCGAGGTTCATGAAGAAAATGGCTCTTGGGATACAAGAACCAATTATCAAGGTATTCGTTTCTTGGAGGTTGCGTGAAAAAGAAAATCTTTGTAAGAGGGCCTGTTCTCTCTCAATCAGGATACGGCGAGCAATCTCGCTTCGCTCTTCGTGCTTTGAGAAGTCGTGAGGATTTATTTGATATTTATGTACAACCTATTACATGGGGTCAAACAGGTTGGGTTTGGGAAGATTCTGAGTTCCGCCAATGGCTCGATCAAAGAATTAATGAAACAGCCATGCTAGGCCAACAAAAATTACTGCAACCCGATATATCTCTTCAGATTACAATTCCAAATGAATTTCAGAAAATTTGTCCTGTTAATATTGGTTACACAGCAGGCATTGAGACCTCAAAAGTTGCTCCTCAATGGCTCCAAAAAGGTAACGATATGGACAAAATTTTGGTTGTATCTAATCACGCTAAGGAAACCTATGTCAATACCGTTTACGAAGCAAAAAATAACCAAACTGGGGAAGTTTTTCCTTATAAACTACAAACTCCGGTAGAGGTTGTGTGGGAGAATACCCCGAGAGCAGAAGCCGAGGTCATTGAAGGATTTGATCTTCCTTATGATTTCAATTTTCTTATGGTCTCGCAGATTTCTCCTCGTAAGAACTTTGCTAACGCTCTTAAGTGGTGGGTTGAGGAATTTATTGACCAAGAAGTTGGGCTTGTTGTTAAATCGAACATCAAGTGCAATTCCGAAATGGACTTTGAAGCTTTTCATAAATCAGTCAAGAATCTTTTAAGCGCTTACCCAGATCGTAAATGCAAGGTTCATTTACTTCATGGTGATCTCTCTGCCGGCCAAATGACAGGTCTTTACACTCATCCTAAAATCAAGGCGATTGTCAATATCGCTCATGGTGAAGGCTTTGGTCTTCCGTTATTTGAAGCAGCTCGTGAAGGTTTGCCGGTTGTTACAATTGGTTGGTCTGGACAATTAGATTTCTTGACTCACGAAGGCGAGGAATTATTCCAAAAGGTTGATTTTACCATAGGCCCAGTACAACCCCAAGCTGTATGGGATGGAGTAATTCAAAAACAATCAATGTGGGCTTATGCTGATCAAGGATCATATAAAATGACTCTTCGCAAAACTCATAAGACTTGGCATAAAGCGAAAGAAACAGCCGAGAAATTAAAAATTATTCTTAATGAAAGATTCTCGGATGAGTTTTTATTTGAAAATTTTTGTAATAATTTTATTGAAAAATATGATGATTCCAATTGGTGGGAAGCTGAGGAAGTCGTTGAGTACGAATAAAATAATATTTATATCGGATTACTTTGTTGATGAAATACTAGGCGGTGCTGAAAAGTGCAATGATGCCTTAATACAATATTTAAGCAAAGATTATTCTATTAAGAAAATTAAATCTAAATTTGTCACCCAATCGCTGGTGTTAGAAAATAAAGATAATTTTTTTATTGTTGCTAATTTTTTTGAATTGTCCGAGGATGTCAAATTACAACTACAAGAAAATTGTAATTATATAATCTATGAACATGATCATAAATACATTTCAACAAATAATCCTATCTTTTTTAGAAACTTTTTAGCACCTGAAAAATTTATTATCAATAAGGATTTTTTTTCAAATGCCAATAACGTAATATGCCAAAGCAAGCTTCATGCTGAGACTTTATACAAGAACTTATTAATTAATAATATTATCAATGCTGGTGGCAATTTCTGGAGCCAAGAAGATATAGAAACACTCCAAAACAATATTAATTGTAAAAAACAAATTGAATACGCTAGCATGAAAACTGCTAACAAAAATAAAGGTATGAATAAGGCTATATCTTTTGCTGAGACAAAAAAAATCAACTTATCCTTAATACCGTTGATGAAATACGAAAACTTCATTGAAACTTTGGCCAAAGTCAAAAACTTTGTTTTCTTTCCGCAGTGGATGGAAAGTTACTCCAGAGTAGCTGTAGAGGCAAGAATCTTAAACTGCAAGATGATTACAAACAGATTACTTGGAGCAGCTAGTGAAGATTATTTTAAACTAACTGGCCAAGAGTTACTAAACAAAATAAAACAAAATAATTTTGCTTTGATAAACAAGATTAAAAGTGTTATAAATGGTGAAACTGTACATTCTGGTTTTGAGCCAAAGAGCATTCCAAAAATTACAATTTCATGCTCCGTGTATAATGGTGACAAATATATGTCACACTTTTTAAAAGATATCACAAAACAGACGATATTTGATAAGTGCGAGTTAATCATAGTAAATGCCAACTCACCAGGCAACGAGGAAGAAGTAATTCTGGAATATTGTGATAAATATTCTAATATCCAATATCATAGATTAGATTATCGAGCAACAACCACTGAAGTAATCAATTTGGTAATTGAAAAACTTGCGACGGGTGAATACATAACTGTAGGCAATATAGATGATAGAAGAAGTCATAATTGTTTAGAAATACAAGCTAAACATTTAATGTTTAACGAAGATATTGATCTTGTTTATGCTGACTGCTTACAAACAAAAAATATTAATGAAACTTTTATTAATAACACATCAAATGGATCTTTATACGAACATTCAAAAAATAAATTTACAAAAGAAAATATGATTAAATGTTTACCCGGTCCAATGCCTATGTGGAGAAGACAAATACATAGTAAGGTTGGATTATTTAGCTACGATTATAACTATGCTAATGATTGGGATATGTGGTTAAGAATGGTAGATTCTGGTAGTAAATTCTTAAAAATTGAAGAACCATTGGGCCTTTATTTATTTAATGATGAAGGGCGCTCTACATCCACAGAAAATTTTAAACATAAAATCAAAGAAGAGAGCAAATTGTTCTTTAAATATAAAGATATTTTTGGAGAAAAAAACTTCAACACATATAAACAATATTTTTCACAAGGATTAATAAATGAGTAATAGAAAGTACCTACCAACATTTTCAGAATTGATTGATAGATTATCGATCGTTCAACTTAAAGAGGTCTTTATACCAGAACACAAAGATGAGTATGCTAAAGAAATTTCTGATATTTTACACGATATTGACTTGACAATTAAAGAAAAAGATGTTATATTAAATAGTGATACAATTAGAGCAATTGTAGTATTATCTCAAATGAATTTACATATATGGCATAATGAATCAAATTATCGCAAAGGAATAAAAGACGGCAATAATTTAGAATTGACTCACGGACTTAATGGGATTAGAAACACATCGAAAAATATCATACAAGAATTAGTCGGTGGTAGAAAAGATTATAAGATTGATTGCCTTGCTGCTGAATTTAAAGATTGGCAAATAAGTTGGAGAAAACATGATTGATGTTGCTATTGTAGCAACTGCTATAAAAGTTGAGTTTTGGAAGGAATATTATTTGAATTTGAAAAAAAACAATGCATCATTCCACCTAGTATTCACAGGACCAAAGGAGCCTAATTTTAGACTGCCTAATAATTTTACACATTTGATTTCCGATGAAAAACCAACTGCCTGTGTACAAAAAAGCTACAATTATGTTTATGAAAATTTAAATCCGAAATATATAATGCACACAGCAGATGATTTCTTATTTAAAGAAAATTACCTAGACAGATTGATAGAGGGGTATAAAAAAAATGTAAAACTATATCCCGATAGGCCAGTAATGGTAACGCAAATGAGCAAAGCTCCCAATGGCTCATGGGATAGAATGGGATTATCAAACGGAGAACCGGCTTTAGGTATAGGTCCATTTACGACAATCGAAAATGATAAATTGATTGGTAAAATTGATAGTCGATTTAATTCTGTATGTTGGGACATGGATAGATTGTATAGGTTTTATTCACTTGGGGGAATAATGATCCCTCTATCAGAAGATGAATGTCCAATAGTAAAAGAAAGGATTAAAGGAAATGTGAATTATGCTTGGGCTTTGAATAATAAAAATGATTTGAATGTTTTTAATAATTTGTGGGAAAAAAGAACGTCAAATAATGAAATAATTTTAAATTATTATGATGGCACAAACACTTTTAAGAAAGGATTATTTGAATATTCTAGAATAGAAGACAAGATTGAGTCATTTTAAAAACATAGGGAAAATAAATGAATAAAAAAGTGTTAGTTTGTGGAGCCACTGGTTTTATGGGTAGAAATATCGCAGAATATTTTGCAAAACTAGATGGATTTCAAGTGTATGCAACAGGCTTAAAAAGAACTTTAAAAGGTTGGCCATCTGACAGATTCTATAAAGCCGATTTAACAAACAGAGAGCAAGTAAAAAACCTCTTTGAATCAGAACAGTTTGATATTGTCATACAAGCAGCAGCCACAACTTCAGGTTCAAAAGATATTATTGAGAAGCCATATTTACATGTTACTGATAATGCGGTTATGAATTCTTTAATTCTACAAGCTTGTTATGACTACAATGTTGGCCACTTTTTATTCCTTAGTTGCGGAGTAATGTATAACCCAGAAAGATCACCAGTTACTGAGGAAGATTTTTATTTAGATGAAGGTATATTTAATAAATATTTTGGAGTAGGTTGGACCAAAGTTTATGTTGAAAAAATGTGTCAGTTCTTTGCTGGACTAGGGAAAACAAAACATACAGCAATTAGGCATAGTAATACTTATGGACCATATGATAAATATGATTTAGAAAAATCACACATGTTTGGTGCCACCATAACAAAAGTGATGAACGCTGAAGATGGTGGAGAAATTGTCGTGTGGGGTGACGGTTTAGGAACCGAAAGAGATTTACTTTATGTTGATGATGTAGTTGATTTTATTCACAAAGCTATTGAAAAGCAAACCGACAATTACAAGCTTTACAATGTTGGATATGGCACATCATTTTCAGTCAAAGAGATTGTAGAAAAAATTATAGCGGCATCTGGCAAGAGTATAAATATTACACATGATTTAACAAAACCCAGTATTAATACAAAACTAGCACTTATATCCGATAAAGCTCTTAAGGAGCTTGGGTGGTTTCCTAAATTTACACTAGATGAAGGTATAGCTAAGACTATTGAATGGTACAAGAATAATTTTGGAGGTGAATAGTGAATTTATATATACCAGAAAAATTCAAAAATAAAGAAATAAGAGATGTCAATTTCACTAAAGAAGATCTTATTAATTTTGAATTGAGGGTAAAAGAAGAATATGAGAAAGGAACTATTTCTGGCCCAGTGCACATGTCTAAGGGTAATGAAGAACAATTGCTAGAAGTTTTTAAGTATATCCACCCAGATGATTGGGTTTTTTCTTCTTGGAGAAATCATTATCACTCTCTTTTACATGGAGTTCCAGAAGATCACCTATATGAGTTGATTTGTGCTGGAAAAAGTATGAGTGTCTATTGTAAAGAGCCAAAACTTTATACATCGTCTATTGTTGGAGGTGTAGTTCCAATTGCTCTTGGTGCTGCCCAAGCACAAGTCTTACAAAAAACAGGTAGAAAAGTTTGGTGTTTTGTTGGCGATATGACTGCCGAAACAGGCGTTTTTCATGAAGCATATAAATATTCAAGATGTCATAATTTGCCCTTAGAATTTGTAGTAGAAGATAATAATATGAGTACTAATACTCCAACAAATGAAACTTGGAATAATACAAAAAGCCAAATTCCGAAAGATGTTTTTTATTATTTTTACGAGAGAGGCTATCCACACCACGGCACAGGCCAATGGATTTTATTTTAAAGACGAGGTAATAATGAAATATGTAGATCACTTAATTGAATCTATGGAATACTTAGCTAAAGATCCAAGAACAATTTTTATTGGACAATCTGTAAAGTACAGTGGTAATTCAATATATAATACTTTGAAAACAATTCCTGATGACAGAAAAATAGAAACTCCTGTTTTTGAAGAAACACAAATGGGTCTTTCAATAGGATTAGCAATGAATGGCTTTGTTCCTGTTACTTGTTATCCAAGGTTTGACTTTTTACTTTGTGCTGTAAACCAATTGGTTAATCATTTAGATAAAATGGAAGAAATGACACGTGGCGCCTTTAAGCCTAGAGTCATTGTAAGAACTTCTATTGGTGCCAAAGTTCCGCTAAATGGAGGGCTACAGCACACACAAGATCATACAGAGGCTTTTAGACATTTATTGGATAATGTTGAAGTTGTATTACTTGATAAAAAAGAAAATATATTTTCAGAATACAAAAGAGCTCTTGAAAGAGAAGATGAAAAATCAACTTTAATAGTTGAATACGGCGAATTTTATAACATATAGGAGATTATTATGTCCGCAAATGATAAAAATAAAGTAACAATTCTTAAACTAAGAAGACAAAAAAGACAAGGTATAAAGACTGTACTAGTAAGTGCCTATGATTATCCGCAAGCCAATATAGCAGATCGTGCTGGTGTTGATGCTATTTTGGTTGGTGACTCACTAGGCATGACAACCATGGGATACAAGAGTACCATTCCCGTTACTATGGATGATATGATACGATCAGCAGAAGCGGTTTCTCGTGGAGCAAAAAACGCATTCCTAATTGGAGATATGCCATACATGTCTTACCAGATTTCAAATGAAGAAGCAGTAAGAAATGCTGGTAGATTCGTGAAGGCTGGTATGGATTGTGTAAAAGTTGAAGGTGCTATGATTGACAGAATCAAAGCTATTTGCGATGCTGGTATCATGGTAATGAGCCATTTAGGACTTACACCACATACAAGAGCTATGCTTGGAGGTTATAGAGTACAGGGCAAAACTGCCGATGGTGCTCAAGTTATCCTAGAACAAGCTTTGGCTCTTCAAGAAGCCGGATGTAGTTTTTTATTGCTTGAGGGAATGCCAAGAGAATCTGCCGAGGTTATTGCTAGCAAACTTAAAATACCTGTTTATGGTATCGGTGCCGGAGATAAAGTAGACGGCCAATTAGTTATCTTTCATGATTTAATGGGATTGTTTTGGGAATTTAAATCCAAATTTGTAAAAAGATATTGTGAAGCTGGTCAAATTATGAAAAATGCCCTTGAAGAGTACGCCAATGAAGTAAGAGAAGGAAGTTTTCCAGCAGAAGAAAACTTTTATGCCATTAAAGAAAATGAGTTGGAAAAACTTCTGAGTGGAGGTAATTGGAAAGTAGAAAGAGTTATATATGAAACAGATCAAGGCTTTCCAACTAATCATTCTGTAACCCCTCAAACTGTTACAAAAAAAAAGTAGGTGAAGATGACTATATTGAATACATCAAAAGCTGCTTTATTAACCCGGAGAACTCACATTGAGTAAAAATAAAACTATTGTCGCCGACTATATTGTTGATTTTTTGTATAGTCTAGGAATTAGAAATATCTTTATGTTATCAGGCACAGGATCTGTTAAGTTAGATGATGCTTTTGCTAGAAAAAAAGGCATGAAATATATTTGTGCACGTCATGAAGCAACAGCAGTTGTTATGGCAGAAGCAGTTGCTAAACTGACAAATAATCTGGGTGTCTCTGTAGTTACAACTGGGCCTGGAGGTACCAATGCTATTGCCGGCGTGATAGAGGCATGGGTCGATTCTGTTCCAGTAATGGTAATTTCTGGACAAGTTAATTCAAGCCAATATATTCAAGATAGAGCTTTTGGAGTTCAGGGATTTAACATTATTGATAATGTTAAAAATTTTACCAAATACTCCGTCATGCTAAAGGATCCAAATTTAATAAAATATCACTTAGAAAAAGCTGTTTATGAAGCTTTTAATGGTCGCCCGGGTCCCGTATGGATTGATATTCCAATGGATCTACAATCCGCAGTCATAGATTTACATGAATTAAAAGGATTTGATGCGCCTACAAAAAAGGACATCGAAGCAGAAGACTTTTTTAAATTAATCGACTTATTAAAAAAGTCTTCTAAACCTTTGGTTGCTTTTGGCAGAGGCGTCAAGATTAGTGGCACTAAAAATTATTTAATTAATATGTTAAATAAATTTAAATTGCCTTGTATATCAGCAAGGATGGCGAATGATATTTTGAGTTATCAAAATAAAAACTATCTTGGCATGGGTGGTATTCGTGGTCGGCGGTCAGCAGTTGCAGCAATGAGAGAATGCGATTTGTTGATAACTTTAGGTACCAGTAATTGTTATACTTTTTTTGGCGAAGAGGATGAGTGTATCAAAAAATCAACTAAAGTTGTAGTTGTAAATATTGATGAAAATATATTTAATCGCAAAGATTTAAAAATTGATTTAGGTATTAAGTGTGACCTGAAAGAGTTTTTTGAAAAGTTAGAAAAATCAAATATTAATTTGGATTTTAGTAATTGGTTGGAACATTGTCAAGGATTAAAAAATAGAAATCCAATGGTAACTCAAGATTTAGCAAAAAATCCAATTAATTCTTATTATCTTGCCAACACGCTATCAAAAATAACAGATTCTAGGCATATTTTTACAAACGATGCGGGTAGTTCAAATTATATTTCATCACAATCGCTAAACTTTACCAAAGGCCAGAGAGAATTAACATCTGGTGCTTTTTATACAATGGGACTTACTCTCCCTCTTGCTATTGGCGCAGCCGTAGAAGAGCCAGATAAACAAATTATAGCTATCACTGGTGATGGTTCTATAGAATTGAATATTCAAGAGCTTCAAACAATTAGTCTTAATAACCTTAATATTAAAATTGTTGTTATTAATAATGGAGGCTATGCTTCTATTAGAGATTCTCAAGATGCGATGTGTGGAGGTAGATATACTGATGATGAACAAATATTAAATTTTAAAAAGATAGCTAATGCTTTTAATTTAGATTTTGATATTATTCAAGATGTAAATCTTCTAGAAGAAAAATTAAATCAATCCTTTTCTAACAATAATCCAATGATTATTGAAATTGTTTGCGACGATTCTCAATATATGATTCAACCAACAAAAGAGGAACTTAAATGAGAGATGTTCAATTATTGAAAAAGAAAGCAGCAGAAAATAGAATAAATGTTTTAAAAACCGTTATGACTACAAAGAAAGGCCATATTGGTGGAACATATTCTTGTATTGATATACTGACTGTTTTATATTATTGTATCATGAATTATAATGTCAATGAACCAGATAATCCATTGAGAGATCGTTTGATAATTGGTAAAGGCCATGCTTGCTTGGGAGTATATAATATATTGGCAGACTTAGGTTTTATAGACCCAAAATTATTAGATGAATATGGTTCTAACGGAAGTTATTTAGGTGCTCAACTTGATATGAAAATACCCGGAGTTGAAACTAATACTGGTTCTTTGGGACATGCTGTTGGAATTGGAGCAGGCCTCGCTTTGGCATCCAAAATGGACAACAAAAACTTTCGAACATATGTTTTAGTTGGAGATGGTGAGTGTGACGAGGGATCAATTTGGGAATCTGCTATGTTTGTGGGACAAAATCAAATAGAGAATCTTTTTATTATTGTAGATAGAAATAGACAATCTGTAACAGACCATATGCTGGAGGAAGACGAGGTAGCATCATTGGAACAAAAATTTAGTGGCTGTGGTATTGAAACAGTTACGGTAAATGGTCATGACTTTTCTGAACTATTGGAAGCACTATCAAAAAGTTACAACGGACCTGTGGTTATTGTGGCCGATACTGTTAAAGGGAAAGGGGTGTCATTTATGGAATCGGGAATAAAATGGCACCACTCAATACCAATTCAAGAGCAATATGAAATGGCGTTGAAAGAATTGAGGAAAACTTTTGATGAATAAAGATATAAGAGATTCGTTTTTTGATCAAATTTACGAAATGGCATGCAAAGATAAAGACATAATTTTTATATCCGCAGATGCAGATGCCTTTAGCTTAAGACAATTTAAACAAAATTTACCAGATCAATTTATTAATGTTGGAGTTGCAGAGCAAAATATGGCCCTTGTTGCAACCGGGCTAGCTCTAGAGGGAAAAAGAGTATTTATTTATTCTATTACTTCTTTCATAGCTATGAGGTGCTTTGAACAATTAAAAGTCAATGTTTGTAGTATGAACTTACCTATATCAATTATTGGCTTAGGTAGTGGATATTCTTTTTCTTATGATGGTCCAACTCACCACGCTACACAAGACATCGCAATAATGAGAACTTTACCAGAAATAACTATTTTAAATCCTTGTGATGAAAATTCAGCAAAAGATGCTGCTGTCCGCTGCTGCACAGCGGAAGGCCCAATTTATGTTAGAATTGATAAAGGCGCATACAATAAAGTTTATGAAACAAAAGATTGTGATGTTGGTATAAAACAAATTTCCGACAATTCTAAAATCAAAATTATAAGCACCGGTTACATGACTCATAAAATGATTGATTTAGTTAATAATATTAATAGTGATGTTGATATTGTTGATCTGTATAAACTAAAGCCATTTCCAACCAAAGAGATAGAAAAAATATTAAAAGATTGTAAGTATGCTATAACTGTTGAAGAAAATACTTCTATCGGAGGTATTGGCTCAATAATTTGTGAGATTTTGGTTGATAGCAATATACAAACTAAACTTAAAAAATTTAGTTTAGATGATAAACAGGAATTCGAATTTGGATCTAGAGACTGGCTGATAGAAAACAGTGGTTTAAAACTAAAAGAAATTAAAGAATTTATATTAGGATTGACAAATGATTGATGCCTTAAACAATATTGGTTTTGGTGCAGATTTTGTTGATAAAGGAACAAAAAACGAGCAGATATATTTGATTCAAAAAGCCATTGAATCTGGGGTCAATGTTTTTGATACCGCAGAGATATATTCTGATGGCAGATCAGAATCTGTTTTAGGAGAGTCTATTAATGGATACCGATCTAAAGTATTTATATCTACAAAGTTTTCTCCTAATAATGCTAATTTTTATTCGATAATAAATAGTTGTGAAAGGTCTTTGAGAAGGCTAAATACTGATTACATCGATTTGTATCAAATTCACTGGCCATATCCTAATTCAAATTTGGAGATTGTAAAGGCTTTTAAACATCTTAAACATCAAGGAAAGATTTTAAACTTTGGGGTCTGCAATTACTCTAAAAAAGAAATGCTAGAAATGAATGAATTATTAGGAGATGACAAAATTTATTCTAATCAAGTTGAGTACAATTTATTTGATAGATATATAGAAAACGATATAATACCTTATTGTAACGAACAACAGATTAGAATTTTAGCTTATAGTCCGCTAAATAAGTGTAGAAAAATTTTAGATGACAACTTGATTAACAAATTATCCACCAAGTATAATAAAAAACCAGCCCAAATAGCCTTAAATTGGCTAACTAAAAATAAAAACATCATAGCTTTACCAAAAACCAATAACCTAAATAACTTGATTTCAAACATTGCATCAAATAAATTTTTTATGGAAGACGATGATTACAAAAAACTAAACTCATTAGGTTGTGTTGTTAAATTTATTGATCCAAAAAAAATAATTGTGAGTAAAAATGGAGAAGGAAACAGAAAGGTTTATACTACATTGGTTGAGGCATTAAATAATGATTTAAATTTTAGCCCAAGCCCCAGTCAATTATCTCAAATGATAGATGATAACATAAAGCCTGTTAGGTTAATATACAACAAAAAACAAGATAAATATCATTTAGTTGAAGGCCGAATTAGATATTGGTCTTGGGTAATTAAAAATGGATTTACGAAAAAAATACCTTCATTAATATATTAGGAGTTAAAAATGAAAGATATCGGAACAAAAAATTATAGTAGCAAAAAAGAACTTGAAAATAGTTCTAAAAAAATAGATTTATTTAAAAACAATCCTATACCTGATGATCAAAAATTAGAGAATCTAGGATTGTTTTTAAATTCAAAAAATCTATCTAGAATATTATTTATGGACTTTCTGTACAGAAAACAAATTCACAATCAAGGTGTAATTTTTGATTTTGGTACACGCTGGGGCAATAACGCAGCAATCTTTTCAGCATGTAGAGGAATTTATGAGCCATTTAATAGACATAAAAAAATTGTAGCTTTTGACACATTCTCAGGCTTCCCGAGCGTACATGAGAAGGACGGTGGCTCAGACATGATGAGAGAAGGTTGTGTAACAGTAACCGACAATTATCAAGAATATTTAGATCAAATTTTACACTCTCAAGAAAATGATGCTCCGTTGAACCATATTAAAAAGTTTGAAACTGTGGCGGGTGATGCCGTTGATAAAATTGAAGAATACTTGAAAAACAACCCAGAAACAATTGTGTCTATGGCTTACTTTGATTTTGATATTTATGAGCCTACAAAAAAATGTTTAGAATTAATTAAACCTAGATTAGTGAAGGGTTCAATAATTGGATTTGATGAATTGAACGATCACGACTCACCGGGTGAAACAATTGCTTTGATGGAAACATTTGGGCTAAACAATATTAAATTAAGACGTCACCAATATACATCTCGGGTTTCATATTTCGAGGTTGAATAATATGCCAATATTTAATCTGCTAAACTTTAGATCAAATAAATATGATATATTAAATGGTTTAGATCAATATAGTCATTTCTTTGAGCACATTTTTAACTCGATTGACTACGAGTGGTCGACCAAAAGACTTGGATCTATGGAATAAAATAACTTGACAAACTTAATAAATCATGTTATATTATAATATAAAGGAGTTTAAATGATTAACAATTTAGAAAATAAAAAAGTATTAGTCACTGGTGGAACTGGTATGATTGGAAGATATTTGGTTGATAAACTATTGGCTAAAAATTGTAAAGTTACAGTTGTATCACTGGATAGTCCAGAAGGCTTACCTCCTCAAGTAGACTTTAAAAGACTAGACTTGACTGTATTAGATAATTGCCTTGAAGCATGTGAAGGCCAAGATTACGTATTTAATTTAATAGGAATCAAAGGTTCACCGAAAATGTCTAGAGAACGGCCAGCCAGTTTCATGGTGCCAATGTTGATGTTTAACACGGCCATGATGGAAGCAGCAATGCGATGTAATGTGAAATGGTATCTTTACACAAGTTCTGTTGGCGTTTATCACCCTGCTGAAGTCTTCAGAGAAGACGATGTATGGCAAACATTCCCGTCTGATAATGATAAGCACCCCGGGTGGGCAAAGCGTATCGGAGAACTTCAGGCTGATGCGTATAGAATCCAATACGGAAGAGATAATATATCAATTGTAAGACCAGCCAATGTTTATGGTAAGTGGGACAATTTTGATCCAGAAAACGCAATGGTCATCCCTTCGTTAATTAATCGTATTGTTTCTGGTGAGTCTCCACTTGTATGTTGGGGCGATGGAACACCAGTTAGAGATTTTATCTATGCGGGGGATTGCGCCGATGGTATGATTCACATGGTTGAAAATGGTATTACAGATCCTGTTAATTTAGGTTCTGGTGATGGAGTATCAATCAAAGAAGTAGCAGAAGCTATTAGAGATAGCTATGACACAAGTGTAGGGATCGAATGGGATATTACAAAACCAAAGGGCGACGCACGTAGATTGATGGATACAACTCGAGCCGAATCTCATGGATTCAAATGCTCAACTAGTCTTAGTGATGGAATTAGCGAGACTTTAAACTGGTTTTTACAAAATAGAGAACTTTATAAAAAAAGAAACAATTATTTTACGGAAGAAAATAATGAAAGTTAAAAGCACTAATCTACATGGTGTGAAATTAATCATACCTGATCGCTTTGAAGACCATCGTGGATCATATATGGAAATTTATGATTCTGATAAATTCAAAGATGTGACCAAAGAACAATTTGTTCAAGATGATATTTCTATATCAAATAAGCATGTTTTAAGAGGTCTCCATGGTGATTGGCGTACAACCAAGTTGGTTACAGTTTTGAATGGCTCAGGATATGCTTTAATAGCCGACAACAGAGAAGATTCGCCAACATACAGAAAATGGCAATCATTTACTTTAAGTAAACAGAATAGACATATGCTGTTGTTGCCAGCAGGAATAGGAAATTCTATTTTAGCACTAGAAGACAATATGATTTATTACTATAAACAAAATACTCACTTTATAGATGGCCAACAATTCACACTAAAGTGGGATGATCCTGAATGGGCTTTTTGGTGGCCAATAAATGAACCCATATTATCACAAAGAGATCAGGTCGGAGATTATGTCAAATAAGAAATGCTTTATTACTGGTATAACTGGTATGGTCGGTTCTCATCTGGTAGACTACTTGCTAGCCAACACAGATTGGGATATTTATGGACTATGTCGATGGAATGATGATTTTTCAAACATCAATCATCTAATACCGCTAATCAATGAGAAGAAAAGAGTAAGCCTTATTTATGGTGATTTAAATGATTATGCCTCTCTTCAAGAAGCTATTAGCATTAGTAAGCCTGATTATGTTTTTCATTTAGCGGCGCAAAGTTATCCAAAAACTAGCTTTTCAGCCCCTATTGAAACTTTACAGACAAATATAATTGGCACAGCAAATTTGCTTGAGTCGATCAGAAAGGCCGATTTACGTCCAATTATACATGTCTGCGCTTCTTCTGAGGTTTTTGGGAGAGTTCCAAAAGAATTTTTACCAATTAATGAAGAAGTCACATTTCATCCTGCCTCGCCATATGCCATTTCCAAAGTTGGAACAGATCTGGTCGGTAGATTTTATGGCGAAGCTTATGGTCTCTGCGTAATGACAACTAGAATGTTTACTCACACAGGCCCTCGTAGAGGAGATGTCTTTGCTGAATCTACATTTGCTAAACAAATAGCCATGATTGAAGAGGGCTTGATAGAACCAGTTATCAAAGTTGGCAATTTAGATTCTATGAGAACTTGGGCTGATGTTAGAGATGCTGTTCGAGCTTATCACATGCTGGTAACGATTAATCCAACAGCAGGAGAATATTATAATATTGGCGGCTCTTATTCATGTAGTGTTAGAAAAATGCTTGAGTATTTACTAAGTCAATCAACTTTTAAAAATATCGTAGTCCAGACAGACCCTGAACGATTGCGTCCAATTGATGCTGACCTACAGGTACCCGATGTTTCAAAGTTTAAAAAACATACTGGCTGGGAGCCTGAGATTTCTTTTGAAGAAACAATGAATGATTTATTAAATTATTGGCGAACAATTGTTAAAACTAAAAGGAACTTTTTGATAAGATAATGAATATTTTAGTTATTGGTGAAAGTTGTGTTGATATTTTCCGCTATGGCAAATGCGATAGATTATGTCCAGAAGCCCCTGTTCCTGTTTTTAGTTTTTTAAACGAAACTAAAAATGGTGGCATGGCTATGAATGTATACAATAATTTAAAATCGTTTGATATCGATGTGGATATTAAAACAAATAATAATTGGCAAAATATAAAAAAAATTAGATTTGTTGAAGAAAAATCTAATCACATGTTTTTAAGAGTTGACGAAAATGATAGTGAGTTCAAATTAGTAAATTTAGATAATATAAAATTTGAAAATTATGATGCTATCATTGTTTCTGATTACAATAAAGGTTTTCTGACTAAAGAAAGTATGGAATTTATATCAAAAAAACATCCTCTAACATTATTAGATACAAAAAAAACTCTTGGCGATTGGTGTAAAAATTTTTCTTTTATTAAGATAAATGGAGTTGAATTTGATAAAACAAAGCATCTTTTAGACGATGATATCTACGAAAAATTAATAATAACACAAGGTCCAAAAGGGTGCATATATAGAAACAAAACTTATAATGTTCCTCTGGTCGAAGTGAAAGATGTTTCCGGTGCCGGCGATACTTTTATTTCAGGGTTTTGTTATATGTTTGTCAAATCAAATAATATTGATGATTCTATTAATTTTGCTAACGAATGTGCTACAAAAGTTGTTCAAAAAAGAGGCGTTTCAATTGTATGAAAAAAGTATGGATAAATGGTTGTTTTGATGTTTTACATAGAGGGCATATTGAGCTATTTAAATTTGCTAAATCAAAAGGCGATTTTATAATAGTTGGTATTGATTCTGATTCTAGGGTTAGTGAGTTGAAAGGTTCTACAAGACCAATAAATTCTCAAGATGATAGAAAGTTCATGCTTGATGCTATAGAGTATATCGACAAAGTTGTTATTTTTCAAACTTCATCTGAGCTAAGAGGTATGATACACCACTTCAAGCCTGATATAATGATTGTTGGTTCTGATTATAAAGATAAAGCTGTCATAGGTTCCGAATACGCTGGTGAACTAATATTTTTTGAACGCATCGGAGATTATTCTACCACAAGCATATTGGAGAAAAAATGACTTATATTTTTGATATTGATGGAACAATCTGCACTAATACAAATGGTGATTATAAAAATGCTTTACCTTTAAAAAGCAGGATTGAAAAAATAAATCAATTATACGATGAAGGTAATACGATTCACTTCTTGACAGCACGAGGTATGGGTAGATCTGATAATGCTGCCGTATATGCTGACAGAGCTTTTAGAAAATTGACAGAAAAGCAGCTTAGTGACTGGGGAGTTAAATACCACAGATTATTTCTTGGTAAACCAGCCGGAGATATTTATATAGATGACAAAGGAGCAAAAGATGAAGACTTCTTCAACTCAAAAGATTAATTTTGTACCCAAAGGATGGGGGTTTGAAAAATGGATTCACAATTCTGAACTATATTGTGGAAAGCTTTTATATTTCGTCAAGGATAGAAAGTGTTCGTGGCATTATCATATATTAAAAGACGAAGTTTTTTACGTTCAATCAGGACGTATAAAAGTTTACTATGGCGACACAGATAATCTTGATGATGCCAAAACAGTAATATTAGGTCCGGGTGATAACTTTCATGTCTATGCTGGATTGAGACACAGAATGGAAGCTATAGAAGATACTGAATTGTTTGAGTTCTCGACTCAACACTTTGATTCAGATAGTTACAGAGTTGAAAAAGGAGATTAGAATGAATTACACTCTATCAAGCCAAGCCATCGGCGCTCTAATGATGGCACTTCAAAAGTCTCTCCTCGAGCAAACGGATATTGTCCCTGTGCTTCAAGGTTTCGAGATTCAAATTGACGATGCAAATCAGCTTGTCGTAATGAATCCTCCGGTTGTTCGAGCCGAAGGTGAAACCATCGAGACATCGCAACAATAATGCCTCGTTATTATTATCATTGCGATTCTTGCGACGGTGAATTTGAGGTCCGTCATGGAATGTCCGAGACACAAGATAAGTGCCTTGAATGTTCCATGACAGGACCTCTTGTTCGTATTCCGCAGCTTATTCAAAAACAAGAAAAGCGAAGCGATAAAAGTTCTTCTTCGTCTCGAGTCATCGATGCGATTGAAGATAACCGCAAAATCCTCAAGCAAATGAGAAAGGAAGGAAGATTAGATGACCTTGACTAATTGGCTCATTATTACCTTATTTTTGTCTATTCTAGGCAATCTTTTTGGTGCCTGGTACATTCGTAAACTACTTGCCAAGGTTCTATTTGTATCTCAAAATCTTACCGATTTAGTGGATCTTTTGACCACTTATCGCAATCATTTAAAAAGGGTCTATGCCATGGACATGTTTCATGGAGACGAGACCATGAAATTTTTAATTCAACATACAAATTCATTGCTAGATGTTTTGGAGGACTATAGCGATATTTATAAATTAACAGAGCCAATCGAGCTCGAAGAAGAGGATGAAGAGTCTTATGACGATGAAGAGACGAGGCCGCAAGCGGTCGACGAAGAGAATGTATTTTACGGAGGTACACGAAGCGGCAATAGTTGAGTACTGCTCTTCGAAATGTAACGAAAGAAAGTCCGAACTTTATGTTGGTTTTATTCAACCGACATTTAATGAGATGGTAGACAAGATTGTTTATTCTTATCATTTTACCTCGCTTGCTAACATTGATGATTTAAGAGACGAATGTAAAGCATGGCTTATAACAATATTGGACAAGTTTGATCCCGATAAAGGATCCAAAGCATTCTCTTATTTCAGTGTTGTTACGAAGAATTGGTTTATTCATAAAGTAAAGAAGCAAACCAAACGCTGCCAAAGAGAAGTTGAATATGATCTCGTAGCAAGCGAAGTCTATGAACAAGAGGTTCAAGCTGAATCAAATTACCTTTCAAACCGAGAACAAGAAGATTTCTGGAGAAAGCTTTGGGAAGAAATGGAAGCTTGGGGAACCGATGATATGCGCGACAACGAAAAGAAAGTTTACGAGGCCATAAAAATAATTATATCGTCCTCGGATCAAATCGAGATCTTTAATAAAAAAGCAGTCTATCTCTATTTAAGAGAACTTACCGGTCTGAACACAAAACAGATCGTAACTCAATTGAATAAGTTCCGAGAGAAATATAAAGAATTCAAAGACGATTGGGATGATGGTAAAATTTAACTGAAACCTAATTAGTTCAAATGGCAAAGACAAAAACAAATTACCTTAACGGCTCATTATTTGGCAATTTCAGCAGTAATCCCGAGGACAGATTTAATTATTTGTTCTCGAATGTTGTCGATGTTACTTACGATTACATGTTATCAAACAGCGAACAGCAATTTAAAGCTGTTTGTATATCTGGCCACCATGTTAATGATAACACAGGAACAGGACCGGGGGCTTATAATGGAAAGATATTCAATCGTGTTGTTGATAATCAAACATTTCAACACAGAATGGTAAAGGTCAAACCTTTAAATCGTAATTTCAATATTCTTCCCAATCCAATTGATTATAAAGGTGAAGATAGAAACTTCATTATCGGTATGCACGAATGGGCTGTAAGTGATGAACCAATAACCACTATGCTAACAGCACCTGCGTACGCACAAGAGCTTGAATGTTATTATGCTGATGGCTCATCGATGGGATTACCGGAGAAAACTTTATTTTATAAAGCTGCGAACCTTGGCGCCATGCAACAAAGCAAGTGGGCTTCGGTTCCGGAAGATAATCAATCTATGAGAAATGGTTTCGACAGCGCCCAATCACCAGCTTTTGTAGGACCTTTACCTCCATACAGCACAGGAACACCGTCAGCAGGAACAATCAAAAATCAGATTTTTGAATTATCAAGTTATTATCTTTTGGCAAATGCATTAAAAGATAATATTCTCGCAAACATTAGACATTATGAAAGTAGAAATAATCCTTTTGTTGTTAACTTCGGTACGCTAGAAGGACGACCAAAAATTGAAACCTTTCCTCAATTAGAGTATATGACACTAGCCGAGATCTCAAGATACGCACAAGGAACAGGAATTTTTCAAGGTACCGATTTTAGAAGATTAAATACGGTAGGTAATTACCTTCAGTCACCATTTGCTGTCGGCTTATATCAAATGATACCCGATACTACAGCAGAATTGATTTCAAAATTTGAATCATATAATACAGAGATAGCGAATCTCTTGTTCACACCAGAAAATCAACATGTTTTTGGAACAGTTTTATTGTTTAATAAAAGACCAAAAATAGGCAGTTATTTAATCGGAAACAGTAATAACGCTACAGAAGCAGGCCAAGCACTAGCAAGAGAATGGGCTTATGCTCCATTACAATATGCCGAAGCTGGCCAAAGAAGAGGACAAAGTCGTTATGGTGCCGATGGTGTAAACAAAGCAGCAAAAATAAGTCCTGATGAAATAATACGATTACTTAACGAAGGTCGTGACGCAATTGCGTTAATCAAAGATCAATTAATTTTATATGGTGGCACGCCTTTCAATTTAGCAGGTTAAAAATGTCAAAAACAGATGATCAAATAAAAAAAGCCCTCGACAATATCGACGAGGACAGAAAAATAACAAAAGAATTACTTCAAGACGCTATAAAATATGTGGCTGTTGATGAAGCTCGCCATCGTGACGTTGGCATGGTGATGGCCAAATATGTTGAAACTCTTCAAAGATCGAACGAGCAACTTGTAAAAGTTATAGGTCTAATGGCAAAAAAAGACTCTGCTCAAGGCCTTGGAGCAATTGACAAAGATCAGTTATTTGACTTAATTGCTGAGGAAAATAATGACAATAAAAACAAATAGAGGCGAACGCCTCATAAACGACAATACCAATTTAACAAAAGAACAAAAAGAAGTCGAAGCCAAAGTTCAAAAAAATCAAGGACCAAATAGTATTAATGGTGCGCCCGGCATTTATCCCGTCCCAGAGTATAATTTGGCCGCCGGCGAGAAAGTTATTCATCACCATAATTCTTGGATCATTCTTGGTAAAGACAGAGACGCCTCATCAAAGTCTGGCTTTGGAGGCCAAGGCTCTAAAGATGCATTCATGATTGATTTGGTTGCTGGTCGAGCTAGTTCTTACACACAGCCAGGCTCCAAACCACACGGTAGCCCTTCTTCGGATATTAGGGTAAATCCAAACTTCTTCTCGGACGCTGCTAGAGTTTATATTTCACAAAAAGCTGATATTGATAAATACTTGGCTTTAGCTCCCGTAGTCGGTGAAAGATCCGAGGGCCGGTCAGCAGTCGCTTTGAAAGCTGACTGTATTCGAATTGTTGGAACAAATGATATCAAAATTGTTACAGGAAAAGGTGCTGCTCAAGGCGGCGAGAAAGGCGAGCCAAACTCAGGTGGTGGCTCTGTTGATGGGGCCGGAACTATTTGTTTAATTGCTGGAAACTATACTGAGGGCCACTCAGTTACAAAGATGCCATTCTTAGCTAAAATTAAAAATCAAATTGGAATGAAAGACGAAGAATTTGTCGAGACCATTCAAGGGATCCCAAAAGGCGATAATTTAGCTGAATGTTTGGAAGAAATTATAACTATGATCGAAGAACTGGCTGCTATAGTTATGGAAAATTCAAATGGCATTAGAGAATTGTCTGGTGCGACTGGTACCCACTTCCACGATTACGGTGGTGGTTTTGGCCCTACGACTCCTTCATCTATTGTCGGAGCAAAATTAATCCCGTCTTATATTAAGTCTTTGAAAAACTTATTACAAAATCTTAACTGTTCGTATAACGGAGCAGTTATTAGATTGAACTATTTAAGAGATTATAGTCCAAAATACATTAATAGTAGACATGTTTTCACGAGTTAGTTATGGCTAAAGAATATTCAGATTTTCAAATTTACAATTGTAATTTAATTAAAAAAGAGGACATAAATTATCCAAAGTTTTGTCCTTCGTGTGTTATTGATCCCAATTTCCAAAAACCTGTGTGGTATGAGGTCAAAGAAGCATATCTTGATAAATCTGATTGCATGTATAAATTCAATGTAACCAGAGTTATCAATGACATCAGGGGGCCCGTATCGAACAACGCTGAAGTTTCAAATCAAGCTTTAAATGCTGGTATTGCTATTGGAGCAACCGTTGGAGCTCAAGGCGGAGCAGCTGCTGTTGTTGCCGCTGGTGTGACAGTCGGTGCTGCCGCTACAATCGCTGGCGTCGCTGCTGTCGCCGGAGGTGCTATAGCTGTCGCAGCCAGAGATACAATCACAGACGAAGAGCCTACAAATTCGCTAGGCTCGTTCGCTATTACATTTGCCAATCACACACAGCCAAACAGAGATTACAATCTTCCAAGTGTTCAAAGCAAGATTATAAGAACAGGATTATTTTATATCCTCGATGAATTCAATAAGCAAATTTCATATGAGAATATTTGTAATACAAAAGATTGCTCGTACTTTGAGGTTGACGAAGTCAAAACTGCTTTCGGTTCTTCATCTGAATTGGAAGAACTTAACAATAGATTGGAATGGATCAAGACTGATGGTATTGCCTCTGCTGTCGACGGAGATAGGATTGAGTTTGACGAAATAGGTTATGGATACACGATCTTGAATACAGGCGATGAAGATGAACCGTTCAGTCCCTTATTGCAACTATTAATCGAAGAACTTGAAGATTTGCTTAAACAAAGGGACGATCTGTATAGAAAGCTTATCGGCATAGATCCGGAAGTTTTTAATCCTTTTGGCCTGGAGAACTTAGCATATATTGAAGAAGTTTACATCCCGCAAGATGATAGTCCTCTCAACATTGTTCAATTTCTTGTCGCAGTTCCAGCATTCGCTGTCGATGCTCTTCCGCAATCTGCTGCCGGAGCTGAATCAGATGATGAAGAGGCACAGCCTGAAGACTTCGTGCTTAACGCAAGAAAACTCCGAGGACAATTAAAAACAATTAAAGCAGCGTACTTTCTTTATGCTTCGCAATATGCAGTTGCAAGATACATTGATGGTTCCTCTCTTTATTATAAAGGAGCGAACTTACGTGAATACGACTTTGAAGCTGTCCGAAGACACATGTCAACTTTTCCAAAAGATGGCAAAATAGACTTCGATCGAGGCACAAACGAGACTTTCTTTACTTTGCTTAAGAAAGCCTTGCTTGATAATGACCACAGAATTGATAATTTCAGTTTCCGAATTGGAAAGAAATTGACTCAATCCATAAAATTTAAAGTTGATCCAAATTACGACGGATACAAAGTTAAAAAAATCTTTATTAAATCTCGAGATTGCGATTATCAAAGAATGACGGGGGCTTCCACAAGAAGACTGATTCAATATCTTAATAATCACCAGTTTGTTACAAGAATGTTGTCCGATATTGACCAAATGGACAATGAACTAAAAGCAAACACCACACCTGAATGGCAAGATTTTGTTCCAAGATATGCTTATCCAGAGGTTGTTCTACAAGAAGCTAAAGATCAAGACGGAATCTCTGAATCTAATGAGCAAGCAGCGCTAGATTGTCTTTTTGAGGATCTTGGTATTTCATCGATTGGATATGGCGGTCTTCGCAATTATGCTCTTGAAAAGATTGTGTCATTAGCGAAACTTTTGGCCTTCAGCTTTGATCAGATACCTTGTTATGCCGCAGGAGATGGACAAGAAAATAATCCAAATTTCAAGACATTTTCAAAGTATTTTGTGTCAAATAAAAAAAGAAAAGAATACAGAGCATCATGGCAAATGATCTATGAAGAAGAATTAGGTAGACTAATAAAACAAGATGAAGAAAAGAATGGCGACACAACAATGCAGGAGTCGGCAGATTTAATTAATTCACCATGGTCTAGCTTTGGAACAGGTACTGCTATTCCGATAACAGACAACAAAAAAGATGAGCAAAGTCGTTTAGTGCGCTTAAGAGAACAAGCAGCCGCTGCCGCTGACCGCTCTTTACAAGGTTCTGTTTTTTCTGCTGACGGTTACTCCGGAGAAGAAATACGAAGTATTTTAAATGGCACCGAAGGCCACCCTTTATTCAAAGAAGCAAAAGAATTAGCATTTGAAAAGTATAACTATGAAGATTCTTTCCTTCATAGCATGCTATCTTATATTAAAGATGGTGAAGGCGAGGTTAAAGGTGACATCGACAAAATGCTTCAAGCATTCGGTATTTGTGGATTCAAGACTTTCTTGGGAGATGTTTTAAAATGTCTTCTTGGTGGTGTCGATTTTAATACATTCGTTAGAAGATTTATTGCATCATCTCTTAAGAGCTTGACATTACAACAGCTAGGCTTATTCTTTGATGGCTTGCCTCCGGAAGAACAAGCAAAAATCCTTGAAGAGATTCAAAGAGAATTTGGTCAAGTGCTACAGCCATGGAATGAGAACTCTGCTTATACAACTAAAGTTAGTGAATATACTGGCGGTCAGCCGCTTACTTTTAGTCGCGGAGAAGATGAAGGAGGCGGCGCTACTGTTAGTGAGAGACCGAGAAATTTAACAGCGGAGTCTATTATAGATTCAGCAAAGAGTGGAATCTCTTTTTCGACCAGTCGTGCAGACGCTCGAAGTTTAGCTTCTACATCTATAACAGTCAGTGACACAAACGATTGGGACAAATTATCATCCGAACAAAAATCTGATATAATCAGTAACAGCAATTACGGACGGCCTCGTGTCGATGTCGATGATCCAGACTTTAATGGAAACTTTACACAAACAACTGTAGGAACTGCTGTCAATAACATAACTGGAATTTTAGTTGAAGCTTATATTAAAAGCATGATCAATATTCTTGATCTCGACATCTTGCTAGACAAAATCGAAGACTTTCCCGGCACAAAGATTGTCAAGAAAGTCTTGTTCAAGTTTGCATGTATGACTCCTCCGCTATTACATCCTCCTTTCTCTGAATTCTTAAAATCTTTCTCGCTTCAAGTTTGCGATCCATCAATCGGCATAACATGGCCAAAATTAACCAAATTTAATATCCGTAGTCTTTTCAAAGATATTCTCATCGAAATAAAAGGAATCTTTTTAGCAGCAGTTCTAGAAATCTTCAGACAGATCCTGCGAGATATTATCTATAAAGCAATTCTTTTGATTGACAGCTTGCTTTGTCGCGCGCTTGAAGGAATCGGAAAGTTCGCCGGAAATTATCTCAAAGACGCCGTGATGCTCGATGGTTCTGGTATGAACTTTCAAGAAGCTATGCGGCAAGCATTTTGTGGCCCTGATGTTCCGCAAGAAAGAGTCGATGCTTTTTCTCAAGAGATGATCAATCAAATTGGCTACACACCAGATCAAATTAATCAACAAAACTCTGATATTGGAACACAAACCTCCGCGTCTCAAAGAACAATGGCTGTTATCGGCGGTGTGTTCTCAACAGATCAAATTATCAACTTTATCTCATGCGGAAGCCAAAACTTGGATACGACAGCTATGAGAACCGGAGCTACAGCTATCAACGCCGTTGCACCAGAATTGACGCCTCTCCTTGGAACGCCCGAGAAACTAGCAAACTTTTTTGCTTCGATCTCAAACCTTCTGAGTCCAGAACAACAGCAAGCTCTCCAAGATGCTCTCCAGAATCCAATCCCAGATGAGCCAATTATCTCAACTCTCTGTTTGACTAATGATCAATATGACTCATGGCGCGAGAACAGAAGAAACTTATACGAACAGTATGGATTCGATAACCCAGATGGTATCGTTGATGACCAAGACAATACAACAGGAGATTTGCTCGAGAACCTCTTGGATGCTTACATTGATCCTCTTGGTCCAATTCAGAATGCAATCAGCAATTTGCTACAAGAGCCAGAGCCCGGATGTGATAATTCGCCCGGCGTTATTCCAAGAGATACTCCAGAGACCGTTAGAATTGTTAACAGTGCGACCAACGATATCTTTGAAAATGTTCAAATGGCATTATACAGAGATTTGTTTGGTAACGATGGGTATTTTAATGAATTATTGGCCGATGAAAGAGACAAACCTTTCAAGCGGCACAGATTTAAAACATTCTTTCAGGTTAACTATGTTGATGCTCCCGGGCAAGGCTTAATAAAAACTTGGGAACGAGGCTATTTCCCCGATACAGTTGGAACACAAATGAGAGATTATTTGAAGCGTCAAGAGTTTGATTTTAAAGAATCTTTCACAAGTACTTCAATTGTCAAAAAAGGTGTCGAAGCAGCAGTAAGAAGACGATCGTTCTCTGATGTTAATAACCAAGTAGCCGAGAACTACACAAATTCCAAAGGAAAAGAAAGAACAACAGGCTATAAAAGTATTATTTCAAAGTATGAACCGGTCAAAAGTTATGAGCCAAATCTTGAATTATATTATTCAGATGAAAGAGAAGCACCAAATTACAATTTCTTTTTAAAATATTATGATCATGTTCTCGATAAACCAAAAGATGAAGCTTGGTCTCAAGCCGTCATCGCACCAAGAATTGGCTCTACGAATGCTAATCCAGTAATTGTTAAGTCTAAAACAACTGTACCACCAGCAGTCGCAGATAATATTTTATTTGATACTGGTAATAATCGTAATGATTTATTGTCATCTTTTCTTATGAAAAAGATTAACTTAGCCGGAAATAGCTTAACTAATGTACCGGGGATTGTGCAAGTCTATAAAGCTATTAACAAAGAAGTATCAAAAAAAGTTATTGATTATGTTTTAGATGATCCAAATGGCGGCATGTCAAATGGCTTTAAATTCGGATACGTCAACGATGACGAATTGACAGCGGACGATGTTGATTATGTTGACCCAGAACCCGGATCTACAGAATATACCTACGAAGAAGAAGAAGGAGTTCTTGGTCGCTCAAAAACAAATCATCCAAGAATTATATTTTTAGACCCAACAATTTACGGAGGACGATTTACAAATCCTCCATATTACATTGAGCCACAAGATCACGAGGGTTGGCTAGGCTTTGCTCAAAACTTGATTCCGGGATTAGATTTTTGTAATGATAAAAATATCGACCTTCTAGATTTCAATTATATCAAAGAACAAGTTAATTTCTTTTATAATAACCTGCCAACTGATGAGCGGCTTCAACAAGAAAAAGAATGTACGGTTGAGCCTCCATTTGGAAAGATTGCTGATCGACAGACAAAAGGAAACATTCACGGAATTACCACAACGATTATTAGAATTTATCTTGCTCAAATGTATTTGAATGGCTTTCCTTTATTTTCAAATGTATCGTTTAATTCAAAGAATTATAGTAATCTTTTGTCATCTTATGTTGCTCATTTGATGGAATCGGACGTTGCAGATACACCAGACAATGAAAGTGCTTTTTTAAGAACAAAAATCAAAAGAGAGAATTATTGGTTATTATTCCTCGAGCAAGCTGTTGAATCATATCAAAGATTGATCGATCATAAAAATGTCGTGCCCACACAGCCAGTTGCCGAGGCATTAGATAAAATCAAAACTTTACAAGCTTTTTACAAACATCCTACAAAGCAAGATGCCGCAAAGATCGATGAAGACCAAGTATTTGACCTATCTGTTGAGGAAGGAGATTACGAGATTCTGCAAAGAAAAGAATACATTAAATTCTTTAAGCATGCACTGGCTTATCAAGCATGGCCTGATGCAATCCTTAAATCTAAGAGCAGAGTTAAATTAAAGCGAGTCTATCAGACGGATAGATACGTCGAGTATCTCAGATTTGCTAGCAAGATCTTTGCCATCAAGCTAATCAAAGAAGAGGCTATGGTTGTTCTTGGAGCTTTGACAGCGTATGAGTCGGATCAAATGTTTAAAAAGATTGATGAGGCAATCAAACCAGCGCCCCCAATCAACAGCATGGTTCCATACATTCTTCAACAAGAACATTTCACCGAAGATCCAAAGCACAAGTTTGGACTTAGAAAACCTTTAGTTGAGCTCGAGATTAATGGTTATGGTGACTTTGGGACAGTTAAAGATGTTATTCACAATCCTTTCGAAGAGAATCCACTTCAAGGGACTTCAAAGAAAGCCGAGGCAAATAAGTTTGGACGATTTGTTATAGAAAGATATATTAGAATTAAAGATAAAGATGTTCCTGTCAATATTCCGAACAGAGACGAATATATGAAAGGAATTGTTGGAGTTAAAAAGTTTAATGATTTTGTTCAACAAAACAAAAATGCTCCTCCGTTCCGTAATAAGAAAATCTCCGATTTATTCGGTAACCTAGAATTTGTCTATATCTTTACAGTGCAAGAGCTAGTAGATCAAGGCTACTCTTTGAGAAAATTGAAAAGCCTTGGATTACCTGAAAAAATCATGAGATTGTCTGAAGATGTCCTTGCGCGCGAGATGCAAGTTGGCGAAAACGATATCAATTTTGAGTTTAATAAAGAACCAATTGGAATTGATGGCGTCACTGGCTTGAACTATGGCTTGAGGTTGTCTTATATATTACCAGATTCTGTTGATCTATCTGGCGTGAGTGTTTCCGATCAAAAAGCTATTGAGACCAAAGCATATAAATTAAAAAGAGTTGATGGAGTGCGCAACTCAACATTCTTGATGCCAATAGCTTCTGTTGAAGTTGAAATGGTTGACCAGAGCTGGGAAGAAGTTAATTTCCTAGAAGGCGAAAATGCATTTGATCTTTATTGTATGTTCCAACTTCTCGAACAAAATGAAGATTACAGATTCTTTTTTGACACCGGTGTTCCTGTCGGCTCTTACTTGTCAACCTTGGCTTTATATTCTAATTATGCTTGGGAAGCTTCGTGGGGTCTTGGCCAAAACGAAAGAGTTGTTGAGACTTCAGAAGACTATGAAGAGCCACCGGATGGTGATCGTGGAGTCCGAGCAGCTCTTCGAAAGATAAAAGTATTGTTTAAGTCCTTTTTCAAAAAAGACGAAGATGTAAGTATTGACGGTGACGGTGAAGATTTTGAGTTTAATATTTTCCAAAAAGCAAAGAAAAAATCAAGAAAATTATTTGTTAATTTCTATAATCAAGATGATTTCTTTGATGATGAAGCCGCAAATGAAGATAATCTTTTCGAATTCATGAGACTTTTCAATCCGTTCAGATTCCCAACACCAAGAACAATTCCATGGTGGAAAAGAAGAAAGAGAGCAAAAGCAAGATGTCCCGAGGCTGAAGAGTAAAGAATTCTTTTAATTGATAATTATTAGGAGAGATTATTATGGCTTTTGAACCTTTAGACTTACCAATTTCTATTTCTGGATCCACAAGACCCAATCTGCATTCTGCATTACCCGAGAGCTTATCGGATTATGTTACGGATACGGTTGGAAGCGCTTCCACAACAGCTAAATTTATGATTAAAAATGTTCTATTAACAAATCCCGGCGAGCTTTTATCTGATCCAAACTATGGCGTGGGGCTTCGGGGATATCTATTTAATCAAAGCACGAGTTTTGGAGATCTTCAATCACGCGCGTTAAGTCAATTGAGAGCTTATGTTCAAGGCGTAAATATTGTTAGTGTTGCTATTGATGATTCAATGGTTGATATGAATGTGCTAGGAATGAGTATTACTTTTGTAAATCCTGATAAAACTATTGAAACTTATTTAGTTCAGGCAAATACTAGCGCTGGTACCAATACTCAAGCTTATGTTTAGGATCTGTTTTAATGAAAAATAATAAATTAATAAAATATACAAGCAGAGATTTTGATTCTATTAAGTCGGATTTAATAGAACATGCTCGACGTTATTATCCTAATTCATATAATGATTTCAGACAAGGATCTTTTGGATCTTTAATTTTTGATTCTGTATCTTATGTCGGAGACATTCTTTCTTTTTATTTAGATTATCAAGTTAATGAGAGTTTTCTCGAGACTTCTATTGAATACGACAATATTCGAAAGCATGCAAAGAGATACGGATATAATTTCTATGGACGACCATCAGCTTATGGAATCGCAACATTCTATGCCATGATTCCAGCAGGGGCATCAGGTCTTGGGCCAGATACTAACTATCTTTTCAGAATCAAAACTGGAACAAAGGTAAGTTCAGCAAATGGCGCAACCTTTATGCTCACAGAAGATGTTGATTTTGCTAATCCAGCAAATGAAGTTGTGGTTGCTCGCGTTAGTACAACAACCGGACGACCAACTTATTATGCGGTTCGAGCAACCGGTCAAATCAAATCCGGAACGCTTTATAGAAAGAATCTTGCAATCGGAGCATTCAAGAAATTCAGACGAGAAAGAATCGGTCCTTCATCAATCAATGAAATCATATCTGTTTATGATGCCGAAGGACATAAATATTATCAAGTTGATAACCTCACACAGAACACCGTAATGCTCGAGGTCGTAAATAAAAATGCTAGACAAGATGGCGTTAAATCTTTAATGAAACCTTTCGTTGTTCCTCGACGATTCACAATCGACCAAGACTCAACCGGAACTTATATAACCTTCGGCGCAGGATCGGACGAAGAAGAAGGTACAGACATCAATGTCGCAGATCCTTCCTCGGTTTCTCTCAAGCTAACAGGCCGAAATTACATCACAGATCAATATTTTGATCCAACAAAGCTACTTGACTCAAAAGCAATGGGCGTTGCGCCGCAGAACACAACGATGTCGATTATCTATGGAGCGAACGATTCAGATGATATCAATGTTCCAGTCGATTCAATGTCAGGAGTTAAAGAGCTACTCTATGAGTTTCCGGACGCATCGCTTGTTAATTCTGTCCAAGCTTCATTTGTTTTGAGTTCAATCGAGGTTACAAATGAAGATCCAATTATTGGAAACACACCCGTGCCGTCGACAGACGAAATCAAAGTTAGATCTTATGGAGCAATGGCCGCTCAAAACAGAGCTGTAACTAGAGAAGATTACGAAGCTTATGTTTATTTGATGCCGGCAAAATTTGGCTCAATTAAAAGAGCAACAGTTATCAATGATCCATCGTCCTCGAACAGACGGCTAAGTCTATATGTTATCTCGACCGATACAAACGGCAATCTCGAGATCTCAAATGATACTGTTAAAAACAATCTCAAGACTTGGCTTAAAGAAAAGAAAATGCTCAATGATAGTATTGATATCTACGATCCTTATATTATAAATGTCGGAATTACCTTTTATGTGTCAATTGATGAATATTATGAAAAAGACGTTGTCCTCAGCAATTGCCTGTCAGTGGTTCAAAACATGTTCGCAGACAAGATGTTCATTGGAGAGCCTTTGTATGCCTCAAATATCTTCAGAGACCTCAATAAAATCGAAGGTGTCATCGATGTCCAAAAAGTGCAGTTTAATATCAAAAACTCTGTAAATTATGCCAATTCTCCGATCTCTCTGCAACAATTGCTATCTGCGGACGGAACGTACCTTAAAACTCCAAAAAATGCCATTCTCGAGGTTAAATTTCCTAATCTTGATATCAAAGGGATTGCCAAGTAATGATTAAGAAAATTTATGCAAACGCTGACAATACAATAACCAACGCTCATCAACCGACGTCGAATGGTTTCTCAACAACTCGAGCAACTGGCTCTAACATGGGAGCCTCCGATATTCTCGAGGTTTATGGCTTGTATGGCAATTATTCATCGGCCTCTGCGGAAATATCTCGAGCTTTGATTCAGTTCCCAATGACAGAGATAACATCAATGAGAGCATCAGGTGAGATTCCAGCATCAGGCTCTGTTAATTTCTTTTTGTCTCTGAAAGACGCTCCAAACCAAGAGACTTTGCCCTCCGATTATACGCTCTCTCTTTATGCTGTTTCTTCTTCTTGGGAAGAAGGTTTTGGCTTGGACATGGATCATTATGAAGACTTGACTTATGATGTTGTTGGCTCGAACTGGATTCGACGTTCTGGATCAACTTCTTGGACAACAATTGGCGGAGACTACCTAACAGGCACTCTTATTACTCAATCGTTTGCAAATGGCAACGAAAATTTGTACGCTGATGTCTCAAGCATAGTAGAGGCTTGGTTGGGCTCTGAATACGAAAACTATGGCTTTATCATTAAACTTTCGCAAAGCTATGAGCCTTATTTCTCATCCTCGACCGGAGCGAATGTTTCACCAGATATTCACAATCCATCCGGTTCTCAACGGTCTTATTTTACAAAACGATTCTTTGCTCGCAATACCGAGTTTTACTTCAAGCGTCCTTGTATCGAGATCAAGTGGGACGATTCCCGCAAAGACGATCGAGGCAACTTTTACACATCCTCCTCGCTTGCTCCCGCAGCGGACAACTTGAATACGCTTTACCTTTACAATTATGTCCGAGGTCAATTAAAAAATATTCCTGCTGTCGGGACAGGCGAGATTTATGTGGATCTTTACGAGACACTTGGCGGTTCAGCTTTAACCCAATGCGTAGATACTCCTGTCACAGGCGGCTGGTACGCAACGGGCATTTATACAGCGTCCGTTTGCGTCGATTCCACCGCAACTTTGCTAAGAGATGTCTGGCATACAGGCGGAGTCGAGTATCACACGGGATCTATTTCTCCTCTTTCGTTAACAGCACAAACAACAAACCAAAACTCAAAGTATATCATTTCTTTGACGAATCATAAACAAAAGTATCACAAAGATGAAATTGCAAATATTAATGTCTTTGTTCGTCCAAAGGATTGGTCTCCGAATATTTATACTGTAGCACAAGCAACAGTTACAAATACAATCATCGAAGAGATGCATTACAAAGTTGTACGTTCGGCTGATAGCTTAATTGTCGTTGATTACGCAACCGGATCAATAAAGAACACACAATTGTCATATAATGACGATGGAAATTACTTTAACTTTGATATGTCTATTCTCGAGCCTGGCTATGAATATAAATTCAAGTTTGCTTCATACGAAGATTATCGACAAACATATCGAGAGCACCCATACGAGTTTAAGTTTAGAGTTGTAGAATGAGCATAAAAGATTTATTTTCACAAAAAGGCAAATCAACAAAAGTTATTGTTGCCGAAAATGCAGCAACGGCCTCACAATATGTGGAGTCTGTACAAACTGTAAAAGCGAAATATGATCTAAACAATCAATTCGTACCGCACATTGATTTTGCTACGGCGTCCAACTTTGCTAAATTTGGTTCTGCTGAGCTTTACTATGAATACGGATTCAAGAGAATCTATAACGAGTATCCTTACGACGGAACAGAAAGAGAAAAGATCGAGTTCAGACTGTCCTCGTCTTATCTCGATGATTATATCTTTGAAAACCTTTATCCTCGAGTCAACGGTTATATTCAATTCTCGGCTCAAGGAATTCCGTCATCTGAAGTCGACGGATACGGTACCCCAGCGACGGCCGAATACATTCTGACAAAGGGCGGCCCTCATACGGCATCCGGTGGCATGATTGGCGAGACTTTGAAATCAAAGTTCGGAGAATCAAATTATTACGACTCTGCCAATGATCTTGGTTCAAGTCTCGAGGTCAATTTTGATCAAGGTGTCTCTGTTGAATTCTGGCTTAAAAAATCCTCATGGGATACAACAAACAATCACAAAGAAGTTATCTTTGACCTCTGGAATTACGAGGACTCATCCTCGGTAGATTACGGTCGACTTACAATCGGTCTCACAGCGTCAGCCGATGGTGCTAATCCTTTCTGTTTGACCGTCCAATCCGGAACTGCTGGCTTCTTCGAATATACCCCAACGATCTCTGGAATCACGACCGCCTCGGTTGGCGATGGTTCATGGCATCATTATGCCCTTACGTTTACTTCTCAATCCGCCGGGATAGAGACCAAAGTTTATGTAGATGGTGTTAAAAAGGTATCTGATGTCTATGGATCGTCCGGAATCGGAAATTTTGCCACAATTTCGGGAAATTTGAGCACTATTGGGGGTGTTATCACAGCACCTTCGGGAACTGCTGTTACTGTAACTGGCTCTGGCAAACTCAACGCTTACATGGATGAATTCCGCTATTGGAAGAAGTCGAGAACAGACAAGCAAATCGCCAACTCTTTCTTTATACCATTAGGCGGAGGCAACAATGAGAATGACTACAACCGAAAACTCGGAGTCTATTACAAGTTTAATGAAGGTATTACGGGAACAGATTCGACTGATTCTGTTGTCCTTGATTATTCTGGGCGGCTTGCGAATGGTGTCTGGACAGGATATACTTCCTCCGCTCGCTCCACTAATTCAGCGATGGTTGAGTCAGGCTATGCCCGAAGTGAGTTCAAAGATCCAATCATTTATTCTTATCATCCAGATGTTGTATCAACGCTTGCTACTTTAACAACAACGGGATCGCTCCAAGATAACGAGGGAACATCAAAGCTAATTTCATTGATGCCCGGTTGGCTTCAAGAAGAAGATTCTGATATCTATAACAATCAAATTAAAAAGTTTCTTCAAATTCTCGCAAGCTACTTTGATAATCTTAACGCACAAATAGGCGAACTTTCGTCTTTGAGAGACGAAAATTATCCTCAATCTGATGAAGAACCTTATTTCTTTGCAAAAAGATTGGTTGAGTCTCGCGGTCTTGTGGTGCCCGACTTCTTTACGGACGGAGATTTAATCAATTATCTTTTACAAAAAGATGACAATGAGATTTTCGAACAGAACATATCCGATGTGAAGAACAGAATCTATCACAATATTTACAATAATTTAACTTATATCCTCAAGTCAAAAGGAACCGAGAAATCCTTCCGCAATCTTCTTCGATGTTTTGGTATTGATTCCGAAGTTGTTCGATTGAGCCTTTATGCAGACGATGGCACCTATGTTATCCAAGAAAACTACGAGGACACATCAATCGAGAAAAAGTTTCTCAATCTTAACAACAGAGACAACTTTGAAGGAACGATATACAACGTATCGTCCTCGGATACAAACTTTACATACATTTCCTCATCCGAAGGTTCCCAAGAAGAACATACCGCCATGACGGTTGAATGCGAAACCTTCTTTCCTTTTAAATTAACAAGAAGAGATGATGGTTATTTTGAAACAACGTTTTTGACATCGTCTATTTATGGTTTCCATAGAGCACTCACGTCATCAGCTAGCGATTACACTTGGCACTCAGATGATACTGACATTCAAGTATATGCCGTGCGAAATGAACGTGAGGGCAAGGATGGTTACTTTGTATTGACATCATCTCTTGGATTCGAGATCACTTCATCAACATACTTCAATTTGTACGACAATAACAAATGGAACTTTGCTGTTCGTGTTCGTAACGAAAAGTATCCGTATACATCAGGACTGTCAGGATCAACAGGCGCTGATTATTTGGTTGAGTTCGTTGGTTATAATTCAATTGGAAACTACGTACAAAATAATTTTTCTTTGTCCTCGAGCATTTCCAATGCGATTGGAAAGCAATTGCTATGCAACAGCAAGCGACTTTACGCTGGAGCTCACCGAACAAACTTCACCGGATCGACACTTTTAAAATCTGATGTCCTTGTGTCCGATGTTAAATTCTGGCAATCTTATCTTGATGACGAGACCATCAAGCTTCATTCATATAATCCCGACAACGTCGGCACCAAGACGCCATTCCGGCCCGACAATGTGAACACGGGCATCGAGAATCTTGAGCTAACAGATCTTGAGACGCTCGCTCTTCACTGGCGCATGGACACACAGACAACCTCTGACTCAAGCGGAGAGTTCACTGGCTTTGACTTTGCTTCTGGTTCTACCGAGAACGCTTCCCGAAACTCATGGCTCGGTGGCGTCACTGGCCATAAGTATCCATTCAGAGGCGAAGGTTTTGTCACATCCTCTGCAAAAGCTTTCGACAAACGCTTCATATATTCAGCGAAGCAACGAAAGTTCGGAGTTCTTATGTCGTCTGATGGTGTTACGATCAAGAACGATGCCAACACTCTGTTATTCACCGATGACGATGTAAGCGACAACTTCTACGCTTTTGAGAAGTCATACTCGGGCGTAATCTCCGAGGAGATGTTAAAATTATTTGCTTCTCTTGTTGAGTTCAATGATCTCGTTGGTCAGCCAATCGACGGCTACAAGCGCTCATACAAAGAGTTGGAGAAGCTTTCTCGATTGTTCTTCGAAAAGGTCGAGAACAGAATCGAGCCCGAAAAGTTCTTTGATTTCTATCGCTGGATTGACAACTCAATCATGTTCGCTCTTAAGCAACTTTTCCCAGCGTCAGCGAAATACTCGGACACATCAAGGAACATCATCGAAAGCCATCTTCTTGAAAGGAACAAATACGATAGAAAGTTCCCATTGCTTGTTGATGTAACAGCAACCGAAGGTTATGCCAAAGGTATAAGCGAACTTCTTTATAATTGGAAGTTTGGACATGCACCAGTACCTCAAAACTTTGCGACTTCATTAAAATTTGGTAAGACATCCTCTGCGGCAAGATTAATTGATTCTAGCACACCTTCATATCCAACAACCGGCGGCTTTTCGTTAGCTGCGTGGATAAAAGTTGAAGATTTTGGAGGCAATGCTGTAATTTATACGGCGCAAAATAGCAGTAGCCAAACTTCGATTTTATTTTTTGTTAATGAAAACGCACTGAGTTTTCAAGCCACAGACCCTTCTGGAAACGCAAATGTTTATCAGTATTCGATTACAGGCATTGTTGACTGGAATAATTGGAATTATGTCGCTGTTTCTTGGGACGGTAATTTTGCTAATGATGCGGAATTTTATTTGAATGGCGTCACAAGCATTGCTCCAACTACTATAACCAAGCTTGGTTCTGGAACAACTCTAAGAGATATCGATAAAATTATAATTGGAGATCCAAGTATTAGTGAAATTTTTTATGTCTCTTCTTTAGCTATTTGGAACTCAAGTCTCTCTAGTAACTCTGTTGGCGATCATTATTATTTTGGAGAATTCAATCCAATTGAAAATAATAGACAATATTCTGATCTGATCTCATATTATAAATTTGGTATCAATGACGCAGCAGGGGCTGTCACTAGTGTTACAGATATTATTTCTGGCTTTGATGTAACTAAAGATGGCTCTGGGGATTTGGATTATGTTTTAGATTCACCGTATTCCTTTTATGGCATCTCTGAAAATGAAAACTGCAATTGGCAAAAACACAGAAAAGATAGAAAATATACTTATGGAAAATTTGATGCCACGACCGATCGTCAAACCATATTAGATTCCCTAAATAATGGCAATAATGTTAAACATTTAGCGAAGATAACCAAAGATGGTACAATCTATGCGGGTAGCACCTATGCGTTAAGAAACTTTACGAATTTAAGCAAGTTTTCGGTAGAAATGGATAAGAATTACCATGGTGGTACAAATTACTCCGAGAACAAGAATCGAGACGCTGTTTGGGATGCGACATACGTCCAAGGCCCCGTGTCCACTGATTATCCAAAAGGTATCCCTCAAAATGTCCTTGCTGTCGGATTGGGCGAAGGCCAAGGCACGGAAGCCTTTATTGATTGCGTTGATGTCGAGAACCCAAATGAAAAACGCAAGTGGAGATTTACAACGGTCTCTGGTCGCAAGACATCCACTCCAAGTGCCGGCGAAACAGTAGCAAGAACCGCTGCTGAAGATTATCAAGCTATTGTCAAAGGCGAAATAACATGGCCAGCCAATCTTGTATCAGCCTCGGTAACAACTGGCTATCAGTCCGAGGTTGTATCAAAGTTCAAGCAAGGCGTTGTAATTACAAATCTTCACTCTGATACATATGCTCCGGGCAACGAGATCGGAATGCAGGGCCCGTTCACCGAGGCTTGGGTTGGAGGCCACCAATCACGCCATGTTAATTTGAATAGAGATAAAGGCTCCGGCGGTTTAGTATCACAGACAAATGCTACCGCCGTAATTACAATAGCCGATCTTCCTAATCCTGGAGACACAATAACTTTTGGAGACGGCGTAACTGGTCCTACTGTTTTTACATATTCATTGTTTTCAAACATGGGGGACAACATTTTAAGAGGTGCAACCGCCGCAGCTACAAGAACCAGCACTAAGTCCAAATTAGAGGCCCGCTTCAATGTTAATGTCAATATAAACGGTGATGATCTTGAAATAACAAATAATAATGCTGGCCCAGTAGGTAATGTAACGTTAAGCGAAACTTTTACATCTGCCAATAATACAGTCAGTGGATTTACTGGTGGTGAGAATATCTATGGAACAACAAACAATCTTGATGATCAATATTCTCGTGAAGAAGGCTGGAGACTGCTTTTAAAAGAATGTTCAGATGCCGCTTGGTATAGTGGATCAATTGAAGGTGCCAACGATGGTGCCATGGGTTTCGTTGGTCCCGACTACGGTGGCCCTTATCCCGATACATCTCGCAAGTACGCTGTGCATTATCGTGAAGAGCGAGCCAAGCGTCCCGTCAATGTCAAGAACATTCAAACAACAACGTCGTCCGTTCGTGCTGGAAACTTTACAGAGAACTACGAAGTCTTCAATACCACCGGTCGTCTTGAGAATAGACGAGGAGCAACATTGACAACAGCGAGCGTTTTGTCTCCATTTTATGATGGGCTTCCGCAAACAACTCAAGAAGCATCTTTGATCGGCACAACAGTGCCTACAAAAGCCACGGCAATTTTGGAATTTCCAACAAATCCCTCGGCCAGTGATACAATAACGATTGCTGATGGTGTAAACGAACCGATCACTTATGAATTTGTAAGCTTGGTGGCAACAGGCAATCAGATACATATTCAAGGATCAGCACCCGAGACCGCTCTTGAACTACAAGCAGCAATCGAATCTGACTTTAATATCTCTATGCCGATTGGCTTTTCTTCAACAATCACATTGACTAATAACAATTTAATTGGACAGAGAGCCAATGTTAGTCTATCAGCGTCTTTTACGCCGATTGAAAATTCCATTACAGATTTTTCTGGTGCCTTCGGCGGCGGGAATCTGGCCATCAATTTCAATGGAAACAACCGTATTCCTCAAGAAATTAGAGATCAACAAGTATATGATCCCAATGTTCGATCAAACTCAATTATTGCAACTCGCTTTTCTGCTCCCGGCGGCTTTGAGACAATGTCCGAGGTTTACCTTGATGTTCCATCAAAAGAATACTCTGCGTATAACGCCATGCCATTTAGAAACCTGATGGTTCGAGGCTCGGGCTCCGGTGAGGACGGTACAATTCGCTTGAACGACATTCACGGAAACCGCTTCGGTCTTCAAACACATCTCCGACGACATGCCGGTCAATTTGGTTATGACTCTGCTGTGGGTTCCGAGACAACAGAGACTAATTATGTAACAACAGGAAGCTTTCACAAGATTAATAGAAATCGCTTGATTCACCTTGGAAACGAAACCAAAGCCGATTATACGGCAGTTACTTCTTCGCAATACGACAATGGCTTCGTGACACACCAGATTCCAAGATCGGATTATCAGAACTCATGGATCACATCGTCACTGGCCGGAGATAGAATTAACGAAAGGTTCTATGGCTTCGCACCTGAAAATGGATTTGTTTCTTCATCAACAGATGGAATACGCAACGCTTACAATTGGAAATTGAAAAGAGATTGATATGACTACAAAAGATTATTTTGGTTTAAACATTAGAGTTTATGATGCCATTGAGGGTGACTCTGGCTCATTTGGTCAAACTAATACTCTTGGCTTCGATGAGAGCACCAAAGATACCTACTGGTATAACTACGGTGGCTTGGCGGATGATTCTACAGATACACTCTCTAGTTTGAATCTTCATCGCAATGGTCCTTACGGATTTCCTATCTTCAAGCAAATAAGAATAAGTGACAATCATCTTTCGAGGTACCACAAAAAGAACAACATAATGACGGTCTGCCTGCCGGGACAACAACGAGAAATTACCGTCAATGGCAAGAATCTATTAATAGAGGAAAGATTCGGAAACATCGAGAGATTCATTGAGCCTCCTTTGGTTACTTGCTATTATCCTATCAACATAAATCTCGGCCAATACGTTGGATCCGACGACCAGAAGTATTTGGAGAAGTTCGGATTGTCATTCGATTACTCAAATAACATCACGTATTTCTCCGATGCTAGGCTTAACGAGATCCTTGAGCTTGGTGAACTTGACGATGATGTATACGAAAAGATCAAAGAACTTTATCTTAACGGCGCCCTTGAGTCTCCAAACAGCGAGATCTCGTACTTTGAATTTTTGAGATACCAACAGACAATCTTTCCAAGACAAGAGAATGCTTTTAAATCTTATGTACGAACAAGACCAAATTACAACAACACTTTCTGGAGAGACGCAAGATCTAATAGGATTGCATATCAAGATAATGGTTTTGGTTACACAACTTATGAAAGTATATGGAACCTAGACGGAGATACTAATTTTACTACTAGGTCAGGCTCTAATGGATCGAATCCGGGCTTTGATACTTCTTCCGTAGAAGGGTGGAAATACACAGATTATGGTGAATTTATCAGGCCCACTTCTGGTGACATACCTTTTAATGGAATTCTTTTAAATAATTATAATCACTTCCAAAGACGATATTCTGATCAGATGGTAACGGCGTCTTATATAGATTCTTTGCGTAATGTTGCCCCTGTATACGCACGACGCCATACAATTCATGAAGCATCTGGTGCAACAAGCAACTTTGATGTGGGCTGGATTGCTCTGTCTTCTTCTGTTGTAAATCCGTTCAGTTCTTATGCAACACAAATTTTAAACAGCGAATCGATGGGCCCAATTTATCAAGGTGATGCTGTTTGGGAAGCTGGTCGCTTCGCAGGTAAGAATCCTGCATACGATACCTATGGAGCTTTCTTTGATGATCTTCGTGGGCTTGGCAAAGACTTCTCAACTGTGCCAGAATACAGAATGAGCGATTTTGTTGATAAGTATCTTGAAAGCGGATCTCTTGTTAAAATCGACGAGATCTTCAAAATGGAGGGCGGCCTTGAAGGCTCTGCCGATTCGTCCGAGGGAACATTTTATAAAACTTACTCGACAACCGATTTCATGAGGCATTTTGCTGAAATCAAAGAAGACCACGAAGGATTTACCGATCCGTCATTGATTACCTTAAAATGCAAAGCTTTAAAGAAGTTCTTGGCTTACGATGGTTTCTATCCGGCAGAAAGAACAGTCACATTGGCTGAGCAATTCGATGCTGCCTACGGCGAGAGAATAAAGCAATACGCTAGTGAAAATGATTACAATTATTCGAAACAATATGTATATGACTCTTTGTTTGCGCCCGGTGTTCTTTACAACACAATGAAGTCTGGTATCGCTGTTGACTATCCTATTGTTTCGAACACAACTTTTGAAAGAACTGAAACATCAAATGGTTACTTGATAAAATCCAACTTTGATAGAAGAATACAATTTGAATCATTGGTTGATCCAAACAATTATCTCAATGGCATAACATTTAGAAACAATTCTCCCGAAAACACAGCCTATGACGGCTATGATAAGACCACCTACTTTAGAAGAAGAAACGCTGCGCCTCTTTACTACAAAATGGCGAACAACTTTTTTGCTGAATCAATTGATTTCTTTCTTAAGAACGGGCAATTGACAACTCTCTATTCCCTTCCCCAAGGTAGTGATAACTTCGGAAACTTCATTGCGGGCCAAACTTATGGAATGAGAGTGTTTATGAACATCGATTCAGATACAGCTTTTGCTTTATACACAGGAAATACTGCGTCATTCCAACCGCCTCAAATGACGGTTACCGGAACCAACGGCGTTGATTTTGAATTGTATTCTCGCCCATCTGCTTTTGGTCCACCGGTTGCAGGAGGAAAAGAACAACATCAGTTTACATTTAGGGTCAAATATGACTTTTTCGATCCCGGACTTGACGACCTATTGTTAACAATAGATTCCGATCAGTACTATATATCCGTCTTGCCATCACCGTCGGCATCTCAAGATTTTGATTCAAGCACGCCACCAACCGCTAGTTTGCGTGAGGATTATGGCTCTCATGGAGGCATCGCTGGTGCCGCAGGCGACTTAAAGACTATTTTGGAAAACGAATTGAGCGGGACATTCGATTTTACAACTTTATATGTGAATATTATTGATGGCTCTTACTATTTCAAAATGACAAGCAAAATCGATTCAGGTGTATCATTTATAGATGTTTCTAGTAGTTTTGAATCTAGTGAAATAGTTGTCTCCACATCTTCTCTTAGTGATTCAGAAAACACTCACTTCGATTCTCGTGATGGCTTTAATCCATGCTACACTCCGCCTTATTACTACGGTCAATGCTGGGTCGATATGGTTTTCAAACCAACTGAGACAAAGAAATACACAATCTCTGAAATTATCAATGAAACCACATCATCGGCTATAAGATTTGACTCGCAAGTATTTCAAACAACATATTCGGACTTTAACTTCGGTCCTATAAGTCTTGTCACATCTTCATTCGAAAATGATGACGCAGATTTAATCCCAGAAGCCCAAGATTTCTTTAACAATGATTACGCACAGGCATGCTTGTCTAACACTTATCTGAATATTAACTCGAATCAGCTTTATTCAAGTTTGAATTTATTCGGCCGTGCTGTTAAGCAAGATCAGTTTATTGAAGGCGGCACCAAGAGAATTACAACGTTCTCAACAACAGAATTATCAGATCCAAATGCTCGCTGGGTTATTCAGCCTAAATTTGAAACTCCAATGCCAACATTCAGAAGAGCAGACCTTGAATCAACAAACGGCTTTATTCCAACAACATCCTCGGTTAATCAAGCCAACGGCCAAACACCTCGTGGTATGTGGCACCAATACGGCGTGTTTGCTAAAGATGGTCATGGCGTCGACATTGGCGTAATGGACATTCCAAACAATTGGTTGCGTGAATACGATCTATTAGCGCCTGGTTCAATCACAAATGGTCAAAAGATGAGATCTCTTCGAACCGCTCTCGGATTTACCAACGAAGATACAATTCTTGGAAAAACAAGAATATCAAAAAGAGTCCGAGAAGCCGTCGTTGCCATTCCTTATGTCGAGGAAAACACAATTAAAAAGTTTTTCCAAATCAAGGACAATAACTTCCAAGCGGCTCTCAATTATTTCAAAGCTGGTGATCTTGTAACTCAAGGTATTGACCCAAGTTCTGTGGGTCTTGTCAATCAAGATTTCTGGGCTGCAAAGACAAGCCGATCTGTCATTGATCAAATCGTTAAAATGAAGCGTTATGTTTTACCTCCGGTCTTCGACGCAATAACCTACGACGAGGTCACTCCTGTTGCAATGTATATCTTTGAGTTCGAACACACATTTGATGCTCAAGATATTCTTGATATTTGGCAGAACTTGCCTCCAAAAATTGGCGAATCATTCGAGACAGCCGAAGCTTCTATTTCACATCCTTTGTTGGCCAACGAACTTATGGGCGGTGGTGATGGTGATGATGACTCAAGAACCGGCACATCTCTTCCCGATACTGTTCGTTGGATGGTATTCAAAGTTAAACAAAAAGCAAAGACGAACTATTACAGCAAGATTGCTTCGAACTCTAATTCATTCGCCTCTGACTTTGATACTAGCGAAGACCCAGTAACATACAATTGGCCTTACGATTTCTTTTCATTAGTAGAACTAATTAAGATTGATGCCGAAATCGAGTTCTCAGACATAGATTACGACGTTAATGTGGAAGCGCAAGATCCAAGTGAATCAAGTGGTGACACAACTTCTGCCGCTGTCGGAAGGAGAAAGAGAATTAAGCTCAAAGCCAAGCGACCTATCTCTCGAGAGCAAGCAAAAGAACAAAGTCAATCTTTATCTAAGAAGCGAGTAAAAACAAAAAACAAATATAAGAAATAAATAAATGTCATTCTTCAATAATAAAAACCAAGTTTTAAAATTTGAACTCACACCATACGGCAGGTACTTGATGTCTCAAGGCAAACTTGATCCTTATTGTTATGAGTTTGTTGATGATGATGTTCTTTATGACGATCAGCAAGTTGGCGGTTCGGAAATTCAAAACGAGACATTTGAAAGAATAAAGTTCGAAACTCCCAAGCTAATCCCAAATCCAAATAAATCTTCTATCAAGAGAGGGACTTGGTCTTACAGGACAAAGGATGAATTTGGAGGCCTCAATCTTAAAAGCAATCAAGTCCACCAGATGCCACTTGGCAAGAACAGTCCAGAGACCGTAAAGACACCAGCATTCTCAATGTTGATGCTTGATGGCGAGATATCAGGATCAAAGAAAGTTTATAACGGTAATTCTCTCGAAACTAACGACGGAAGTTTTGAGAATACAATGATTCCTCAATTTGATTTCGAATTGGACTTTTATCTTCGCCGCAGAAATCAATTCAGATTTGAGAAAACATTTGATATCAGAAATGAGACAGCGCCTTTGGATGACGGCAGGATCATGTATGTTGAAGAAGACAATATTATGATTTATCTCAAAGAATTCGGATCAGAGTACGAGAAAGAAAATTATGATATTGAAGTTTTTGAAATAACGAACGAAGAGTCGGGCTCTTTCAAAGAAACATTAAGAACGCTATACTTTGACTTGGACGAACGTAGGCTGGTTAATGATATGATTATTGAATCAAACGCATTACGCCCTAAGCTTGAGATAAGAGACGATCTAACTGTTGCACATTATTTTGAGCTAGCAGTCGATTCCGAAATCAATCCAGACGAACTTTGCGAGAAGATAAGAGATATTAAAGTCGACAATATTTTCTTGGATGATGATTTGCAATGTCCTGAGTATGATCCTCTTGACAAGTTCGACATTTACGCTACAAGAGTCTCGCCTGAAGATCTGGAGGATTGTGATTAATGTCTGATGAAGTAATTGGTACAGGGCCTCTGCCAAACGTTTACATTGATAGAGTTGACGTCAACAGGTCAAGTTTTATTATTGATCTCGCAATGAACGATTTCGCAGAAAACCCTTTATGGTTTAACTCACAAATCCTCGCAGACATGCGACTTGTTATTTGCGTTGCAAGTTTTGACAACATTGGAACTTCACCAGACAACATAATTGCTCAAAAGATTGTCGAAGATCTAAATTCAGGTGAGATTACAATCAATGAAGTTGAGCCAATTTTAAATTATGTTTACAAATTTTCTAATTCATGCAACAACGCTCAGCTTGGCGATTCTTTTAATTCTATGAATGATTATGTTTTTAAACTAGAACCGCCCGATCCAAGCCTTAGAACTCGAGACAACATTGTTGTATACGCCATGGTTACATATGATCTGAACAATCTCAACTTGCCAGTTGAATACAAATTTCTAGATGGCCCTGTGGCTTCAGAGATAGCCAAAGGTGAAGACGAATTGGTCAGCTATGCTTTTTATCTACCGGATGGAAGTTTGTACTCTGGGCCATGGCACCGAGCACCAGACGGAACATACATGGTAGGCCCTGTTCATGTCGAAGGTGCAGATCAGCCAATTTTAACGAGAAGGATAGTAATTAACTATACCAATACCTCGGACATTATATTATGAAGCACAACTTAGTTAAATCGCAGATACCGTTTTATTTCTTTAAGAATCAAGGAAAATATTCTTTATTGTATTTGGACCTCGTCAATTTGGCTTACACAAAGCTTAAGACAGCACAGTTGCTTTACGATGTTAACGAAGATTTATTCATGACATTGATGAAAGATTTTGTCGTTGGTTCTCTTGATATAAGAAAGGCGCCCTTAAAAACAATCGAAGGCTATAATGATCTCGGAACAAAGCGTAAATTGTACGACGATGCGAACGAATATGTTCTCGCAAGAACCAAAATGAACGACGGAGCCTTCGAAGAAAGCTATTTGATGTCTTATTTTGGTAGAGAGTTCTCGGCTAATCCCAACAATCTTGTCAAGACAAACAGTACAGTTTTTAATGAAAACAGTACGGAAACATTTGACGTCTCCAAGAAAATCGGTTATATTAAGGAACTGCCTGAAAATGAAAGATTTCTGAAGCAGCTTTATCTTATCGATGAAATCTATGATGCTTTCGAAAGAAAAGATTATAAAGTAAAAATCGCATGTGAATTCAACGATAACTTCAAACGTGAGCTTCAGAAAAGATATGATGCTCTATCTGTTGAGTTATCTCGGCTTGAGTTGATTTATTCTGGATTCTCTATTAATCCTTCGAGACAAAATATAATTAATTTCTTTTCCTCGAATGGAATTACATTAAATCCGGATCTTTCTTTCAGACAAATCGAAAGCCAAGAAGCATTTAAATCAAGTATTTTCAAAATCATTGAAAACAGAATCCACGACATCCTCGAGACCCTTAATAAAGACAAAGGACAGAATCTAGCAACCCTTAGAAACGTAATCAAGAATCTTTATGTGAACACAGTGTCGACAGACAGCTATCGTAATGTTGTAGATTATTGTAGCAGAATTTTGAAGCAATTCAGCGAGAAGTATGATCTTCAATCAAACCCCGGAGCTAGCTCAAAGCAAACAGTCGATAGCACAACGCGAGTTGAATTTATTGTTAATAAACTTGTAAAATATCAAAGAAAAAGAAACGGAGCATTTAGATTTTTTAATCTTAATAATAACAGTCCAATTGTTAATAGAAACTATCTTATTCAGCGTGGATATGATGAGTTTAACAAATTTTTTGACACAACACCAGCTTCATCTGACATTCTTTCAATAACATCAGATCTAACTCAGGAACAAGCTCAAAAATTTGTTGATTTTGAAACATCGCGTTATCTTTATTTTAGTCCAATTGAATTTGTAAAGAATGATGAAAAGGTCGATTTTTCATCGGGCAACCTTTCGATGTTCAAAGAAGAAGCTCATGAAGGCATCACAGATTTAAAATTCGAGGACAATGTTGGCAAACCTCCTCCAAAAAAGAAAATTAAAAACAGAGGCCGCATGCGTGGTAAACCAAAATTCCAAAATAAAAAAAGAACAAAAGGAAAAAAATTCAAAGCAAAAACAAGAGGCTTTCTTTCAACTCTTGTGGCTCGTCGACCTTTTCCACAAAACGAAATAATTGACACTGATGAAACGCGCGAGGACATAAAAGAATATCTTGGAAGTAATAGCTTAATTTTGTCTCAAACAGAAACCATAAAAGAGAAAGAAGAAAAACAACCAGACGCAGTTGTGACTATCAAAAATTATTTTGCAGACGAAGTTATTCTTGATTCATTTAAGTTTTTGTCTCTAACTAACGACGAGTCTATTATCTTGCGGAATAAAAATCAAATTGATTTCTCTTTATTTCCTCTGCAAATCAAGGCTTTGATTCTCTCAAACTACGAGCTATCCAGATTCTCTTTTAATTTTGAAGAGACAGATCTGCTAAATGTTAAAAGATTTGCTGTTATCATGAACAACATTTTCTCAAAAATAAAGGTTGCGTCTTATATCGACGGCTTTGAAATCAACGAACTTGGTTTGAGAAACTTGTCCGAGCCTATTTACATGCCCGTAAGTAACGATGTTGTGAACTCTACCAAGACCTTGGCTGTATTTCTCGAGGACTATAAAAATAATTTTGTTCAAATTGTAGAAGAAGACAGCATTGTCTCGACTGACACCTTCATTTTGGTCGAAGGCGAAGGCTTATCCGAACAAGCTACCCCAATGCGACAAGAGCTGAACGACACTATCCCGGACAGATATGTCAAGCGTTACTCTAGCAATAACCAAATACGACAAAGCCCGAAATCACAGCAGCTCATGAAAATAAAAGTAACACCTGCGATCGATAATCAAACACAGCAGCAAACAAATAGACCAACACAAACTCAAAATCAACCAAACAGAACACCGACAAGAAGACTTAGACCCAGCGGAGGAGGCTACTAATGGCTAATAGAATAATTGATGCTGGAAACATTCATATTGATAATGTTAATAAAGATCTGATTCGAAAAGAGTTTGGACAATACTTTGAGGTTGTCAACAATGCTGTTGTTGAGACAAATAAAAACAATGCAATCTTGACAATTAATGAAGGACCTGTGGAGCAAGATACCACGGCTATTCTACCAGTGTTTAGGCAGACCATTACAGCATCTTCCTATCTTGCGCAAAATGATTTCCAAAGTTTCCAAAGACAGATGACGTCGTTGTTCAGTACCAATACGTTTATTGATCATTACTTTGTTGCCAAATACGCTGATGTATCACTTGAGGCTGTTAACAATTTTGAAGCATTTGATTACGAAGCGTTTACAAAAGTCAACAATCCTCTGGGAATGCTCAACATTTATGACGAAGAAGATTTTAGTCCACTTGAGACAACAGAGCCAATCATACAGAGCGGCTTCTTGGATAACTTTTCTTTTAATAATGCCGAGGCCACAAGTCGAAAAAATCTTTTTATAACCGATAATAAAATGATTGTACCTCAAGTCGGATATACGCATGAAGATTATAATGCTTTTATCAAAATAAAAGAAGAATATAATTTAAATTATTCTGATGGAGCTTTGCATTTTGCTTTGCACAACAATAAAATGACAGATAAATTGTTCTCTTTTTTGAAAAGAACAGGTCAAATTAATTTAAGCTTTTATTCAGACAGGGATAGCTCAAATGTTCAAATAAACACAAAAGATTTGACACAATTTTTAACAGAATACGACACATCTTTCTTTGTTCCCGAGGTAGACGAAAAGTTCTATTCTGATTGGCAAGAACCTTCAAGGTTCGAGAACCAAATATTATTTTTTAATTTGTATTCTGCGATTAGAGGAATCTGCCAAGTGTCATCTTTCAGAAGTACATTTCAGCAGCTATTGGACATGGATGAGGCACCTCACTATCAACTTGGGCTAAAAATACAGAAATATTCTCTTGGATCAAATACACCCTTACAAACAATTTACATAACGACTCCGTCTAATCGAGATTATCTCGACACATTAATCTCTTATGACACAACGTATAGATATAAAATCTCACAGATTGTCGCTGTGTTTGGTAACCAATACAGCTACTCGAATTTAAGGTTTGATCAAGATCTTGGAAAAGCTTATTTCAATTTAACAAACAGGCCATCAGTTCAAATTCTTGAATTGCCCTTGCTTGACGAAAGAATGGTGGTGACTGACATCCCGACTCTCCCACCAGAGATTGAATTTTTTAATGAATCAGGCAAAAGAAATCAAGCTATGATTTATTTCTCGCAAAATGAAAACATTGTGTTTCGAAATGAGCAGTTGCAATCAACATCTGTCGGATACTACGACCAGCTTTTTCAAGATGACAACATAAGCTATTATAAAGTTAACTTGCAGCACGGAACTAACGAGATTGCTTTTAGTAATAAATATTTATCAAATCGTTTCCAGATTTACCGTTTGGACGAAAAACCAACGAAAATGCGAGATTTTGAAAATGCTCTGTTGACAACGATCGGAGAAGCTGGCGAAGAAATAAATGTTAATTCATTTACTGATTTCATAGCGCCTAACAGAAAATATTACTATTTATTTAGAAGTTTGACTAATTTTGGTATTCCTTCAAATCCTAGTCCTATCTTTGAGGCCGAACTAATTGAAGACTCCGACGAATCTTATATAACATACAAAGAATTTAAATTGGGAATGCTTAATACATATAGAACAGATAAGCAATTTAAAAGATTCATGCAGCTCAAACCGAATATGGAACATTTGATTTTCAAGGACAGCATTTATACGACAAATCCAGACTTGAATGGCATAAATGACGTTGGGGACACGAGTCCTCTCATTTGGAATAAAAAATTTAAAATCAGAATTACTTCAAAGAAGACAGGAAAGAAATTTGATTTAAACTTAAAGTTTAATTTAAAAGACGAAAATAGTCCTTAAATCTATTTATTAATGTATTAGGAGAAAAATATGGGATTCCAAGATAATAGTGGTGACATTATTTTAGATGTCGTCTTGACCGACGAAGGAAGAAGAAGATTGTCCCGAGGCGATGGAAGCTTTGAGATTGTCAAGTTTGCTCTTGGCGATGATGAAATCAATTACTCGCTTTACAACGCAACAGCCTCCAATGGCCAAGAAGACGTCGAGATTCTTCAAACTCCAATCTTAGAAGCATTCACAAATAATGCGTCATCAATGAAATCAATGCTTGTTTCAATTCCACGAAACGATATTCTTTTCATGCCGATTCTTCGATTGAACGAGAAAGAAACTCAAAGCTCTCAACACTCGAGCGGAGTTTTTATTGTTGCTGTCGATGCTGACACTGAAGATAATAGCGCAAAAAATTTAAATACCAGTATTGGATACATCGAAGGAACACATCAGCAAGGTGTAATGTTCGGCGCTAATCCTCAAATCGATGTAAGTACAATTATTAAAATTGACGCCGGCATTGATTCTGCAGCAACTTTAGATGTTCCTGCGGATCTTGCTGAAGAACAATTCATGATTACAATTGATAATCGTCTTGGTTCTATTGTTGATGTAAGTGGTCAAACAATGCTCAGACCTGTTGCTGTTGACGATGATAACATTGCTACTTATCTTGTCTCCAAGACTGATCAAAATAGCTTTGTGACAACTCCATCTCAAGGTTCGCTTCTTGGAAATGATAGCCCAATCAACGGACCTCTTTCTGCGAGACTACAATTTAAAATTAAATCACGACCTGAGTTGGTTAATGGCAACTATTTGTTTGATCTTATTGGATCAACTGCTGACATTACAAATAATGCCAATACTCCATCGTCTTGTAAAATCATTGATACAATCGTCAGAGTTACAGGGCGCAACATTGGCTACTCGATCGACATCCCAGTCAGATTTGCAAAGTTATAAGGTGAAATAAATGGCTAGTATTTATAAAACAATTAGAAATGAAGACATCGCAACTTCAAGAACAATTCTTCATGAGGCTATTCCTCTAACTGGAACAATTGTATCTGGAACTTACGCTGATGGTAATATTAAAAATTATTCTCACGGCATGTTCCAGTCGGTTTATGATTATCCTTATTTGAGTTCTTCTGCGAATCACATCTTTGATATCTCTGTTGGCATCAGCACAGGATCCGCTTTGTACTCAAGCGTGTCTTCGCAGCAAGCAAAAAAGAAAAATGTCTACAATCAAATGGCACAAGTTCTCGTTGGATACGACAAGAACGGAAACATTCAGAGATTTGACGAAGATGGTGATCTTACTGGTGGTAATAAGCTTGATGATGTTGTCTTCTTGACATTTTCTCGCCTTCTTGTAAAGGACGAGATTCAAAAGGGAACCTTTTCTCTTGAACTTGGTGTATCTGGTACTTATGCTTCGCCATTTGATGACAATAGAATTACACTCAAGGACACCGGCGCCGCATCAGATTATCGTGTGAATTCACCTGCTGGTGACTACGGTATTCTTTATGTTAGCAATAGTGTTGGAACCCCGTTGAATGGAATCACCGGCTCTACCCAACAAGCCGCAGGCTTGATTTATTATCAAGCTGGTGTTGCTGTATTGACCGCATCTGTGTTTACAGATGGACTTCTGTCTTCTTCGGTTGAATGGAATTCATCTGCTGAAAACTTGACAGCGTCATTTACTGGCTCTCTGATCGAGACAAACGCTAATAACTTGAGACATAGATTCTATAATCTTTCTTTCAATAATTCAATTGAGCTTAACTCAACAATTTATTTTTGTCACATTGGAGCAAATGAGTTCAACTATTCATCTAATCCAACGTACCTTAGCGGATCGCAGATTGTAATCAAGAATAGCCAATCGAACAATCCTCCGATCTCATACGCTACAACAATCGGCCTTTATTCTTCCGATAATCAGCTTATGGCAACAGCAAAGCTTTCGGAGCCAATTAAGAAAACATCAGCTAATTCTCTTACATTCAGGGTGCGCCTCGATTACTAATGTCCAAGTTCAAGTTCAACAAAGAAGACGTTTACGTCAATAGAACTAAAACTTATCCGGATTATAAGATATTTGTTAACGACGCAAACGTCACCATCAATAACGATGTTGTGACCAATGTGTCGTCAGCAGTGTCTGCCGGATATCAATCTTTGTATGAATATAATTTTGATAATCGTTTTGGTTATATTCACCCGTTCATAACAGATGGCGAGAATGTAACAAAACAAATCTTTCGACCGCAGATTTCTTCGAGCAATTTTGTGATAACAGGTTCGCAGAATCCAAATCAAGTTGTATACAACAATTTGCTGTCCTCGTCCGGTGCAAACATAACATCGTCTTATCTTGCAATGACGGCGTCTCTTAAACGAGAACAACCAATAAGCCAAAATAGATTCAGAGTGGTCAATCGTATTGCTACGAATTATAAACTTTACAGCAGATCGTTCGATATTTCAGCAGATAGACCAGACACAAGTATTATCAACATTCCCCAAGTTATGTTTGGATCAGCTATTAAGAAAGGCTCGGTTGAGCTAAACTTTTATGCGACAGGGACTCTTGTTGCAACGGCGACGGACTACAGGCAAAATGGTGAACTAGTTCAAACAAATGGCACAAGCTCAGTTAGCGGCTCTGTTGTTGGTCTTGTATTCTATAACGAGGGTCTAATTTTTCTTTCGTCCTCCGCAGAACTTTATAACACTAGTTCAATGAATCGTTGGCTTGATTTCGGTATGGGTCTTCATGATGGAACATCAGCCGGCTCTGGCCTCGAAGAGCGATCATTCGAGATCAAATACAAAGGCACCAATTACGTCAACACAATGACAATGTTCTGTCATGCACGAGCCGGAGAACTTAATCTCTCAAACAATCCAACATCAATCGATTGGTCGGAGGAAACACAATTTACAATTTCAGACACCGGATCTACATTTGGCTTTGAGGAAAGACAAAAGAAAATAAAGAATGTTGTGTCCTCGAGCATTGAGAATTTAAACGACGATTTCAAAAAGACAACATATATTTCAAAAATCAATATGTATGATGATAAAGGAAACCTTATTGGTGTTGCTTCATTAGCTCAACCGATAAGAAAAGAAGAAAATAACGATTATACATTTAAAATTGAATTAGATACTTGACATTTAATCAAAAGTATGTTATAATATATTATGTCTAAAAAATGTATTCTTGGTATTGATGTAAGTACCTCACGTATCGGTATTGCTGCGATTGCCGAAAACGAAAAACTTTTATTCGCTGATACTCTAACCTTTAAAAACAAAGATCTTTCTCTTGAAGATAAAGCAATTGCTTTCGA